>Ga0208014_1000049_pt1 | contig 86539 bp, 64 predicted proteins | sample 25_taG_FD_184099 | JGI IMG/M metagenome (GOLD analysis project Ga0208014, IMG submission 184099) | Marine viral communities from Cariaco Basin, Caribbean Sea - 25_WHOI_OMZ (SPAdes) (version 2) | ecosystem: Environmental > Aquatic > Marine > Oceanic | place: Caribbean Sea: Cariaco Basin...
CCGATACAATAAGATGCGGCCTTATGGGAGGATCCATTTCCGAGACAATATAGGGAGACTCAAAATCCGGGTGTAGCATACGTAAGTACCACGTCCGCTCAAAAAGTTCAGGATCCTGGGCAAAACTTGTTACTTGCATCAGGCCCATTAAAAAGAATAGCGTAAGTTTCTTCATCATTTTTAAATTTTTGAACATAGGCCCGAGGGTTCTTTCGGGATTCAATTATAAATTGAATAATTCTTAAAAATATAATTTTTTTAACAAGAACGAGCCAATTTATCTAAACGACAAACAATTCCTTACGTTTTGAATCTATGGGACTATAAGTAGGCTTATCAATTTGTCCTTGTGGAAACAAGTTTTTTTAAGGATATACGGCAAGGATATTTTCATTATTTTTGCCGCAGCAAATCCGAACTATGCATTACAAAAGAATTCTTTTAAAACTTTCCGGTGAAGCCTTGATGGGCAGCCAACAATATGGAATTGACCCGCTTCGTCTTAAGGAATACGCGCAGGAGATAAAACAAATTACCGATAAAGGAGTGGAAGTGGCCATCGTTATTGGCGGCGGAAACATTTTTAGGGGACTTTCGGGGGCAAGCAGCGGAATGGATCGGGTGCAAGGTGACAATATGGGAATGCTTGCAACGGTAATCAACGGTTTGGCATTACAAAGTGCGTTGGAAAATGAGGAAGTGCCCACTCGTTTGCAGACCGCCATCAACATCAATGAAGTAGCCGAACCTTTTATCAGAAGAAAAGCCATTCGCCATCTGGAAAAAGGACGCGTGGTAATTTTTAGCGGAGGTACTGGAAATCCATATTTTACCACAGATTCCGCCGCAGTATTAAGAGCTATAGAGATCAATGCCGATGTAATATTAAAAGGTACACGAGTGGACGGTATTTACACCAGTGATCCGGAAAAAGACAAATTGGCCACCAAATTTGATTTCATCAGTTTTGAGGATGTACTTCAAAAAGGGTTGAAAGTGATGGACACCACTGCATTCACCCTTAGCCAGGAGAACGAATTGCCCATCATTGTTTTTGATATGAATACCAAAGGCAACCTCCTTAAAGTAGTATGCGGAGAAAAAATTGGAACTAAGGTAAATTTGTAATTATAGCTAAAAACCCTCAATTTTGTGAGGAAAGTGCACCAATAAGAATTGTAAAACGTTATGGAAGACGAAATAGACTTTTTGATTGAAAGTACGCGCGAGGCTATGCACGACGCGCTTAAACATTTGGAAAAGCAATTTTTAAATATCCGTGCCGGAAAAGCTTCTCCTGCCATGGTAGGAAACGTAATGGTGGATTATTACGGCAACCAAACCCCACTAACCAGAGTGGCAAACGTATCTACCCCCGATGGGATGACTATCAGCATCCAACCTTGGGAACGGTCTTTGATCCCAGAGATTGAGCGCGGTATCCATCTTGCCAATATTGGCTTTAACCCTATGAATAACGGCGAAAGTGTAATTATTAGCGTTCCGCCCTTAACCGAGGAACGAAGAAGGGATTTGGCCAAACAAGCCAAAGCTGCCGCCGAGGAAGCAAAAATAGGAGTTAGGAACAACAGAAAAAATGCCAACAACGAGCTAAAGGCATTGGAAATTTCTGAAGACTTAAAAAAGGATCTGGAAGAAGACATCCAGAAAATCACCGATCAGCATATCAAAAAAATCGATGAAGTTTTGGCCGTAAAGGAAAAAGAGATAATGACCGTATAATACTGTTCGTTAAACTAAATATAAGGAAGCGGCCATGCGCCGCTTTATTTTTTACTTTTAACGCCCATTTCACTATTGATCTATGCAAAAAATCTTGCTCATAATTTTCTTTACTGCTGGATTATTTGCCTATGCCCAAGAACCTGCAATTCAAACCAAAACCGATACTATTTCCACTATTAAAGAGGAAAAACAGCATCCACTTGCTACGGGTTATTTTCCTGTTGGCTTTATTGACATAGATCTAAAAACCCTGATTAAGTACAACAACTATGAAGGTTTCCGATTTGGCCTCGGCGGACGGACCAATGATAAGTTGTTCGAGAAGTACAGCTTTTCCGGTTATGTCGCTTATGGCTTGATTGACAAGGAACTTAAGCATGGATTGGGCGTAAGCGCTCGCGTCAATAAAGAAAAAAAGAGTTATATAAATTTTTATTATAGGGATGATATCAAGGAAATAGGCACTTTCGAATTCTATACCGATGCCCGGGTATATTCAATTTTTGAACCGCGACTGATAAATATTATCCAATTCTATAAATACAAAGAATGGTACGCCAATTATACCAGTGAAGTAACTCCAAAATTTCTCCTGGAACTCCGGCTGGCCCACAGTAGGATTAAAAATATTGAGAATTACTTTTTTATTGACCATAACGAGCCTTTTCACAATTATATCTTATCCGAAGCATCCATTTCGGCACGATATAGCCCAAAGACTAATTTTTTAACCAATGAAGATGGCACGAAGGAATATTATGACGGACTCCCAAAATTTAGCGGGCAGATAACAAAAGGGTTTAAAGGAATAGGCGGGAGTAATTTCAATTATACCAAATTAGGTTTAAAAATAGATTATTACATCAAGCGCACGGATCTTTCATCTACAAACATTATCCTGGAGGGGCTTCTTGCTACAAATGATGTTCCCCTCACCCATTTATTCCATTCTTATCCAAACCAGCCCAATAAATTGACCTGGACTGGTCGTTTTTCGGTGGCGGGAGTACAGAGTTTTGAAACCATGCATTTCGGCGAATTTTTCTCGGATAGGCTGACCACCTTACAAATAAAGCACGGATTACGAAGATTTAAGTTAACGGATAAATGGAAACCGGAACTATTTTTTATTACGCGACATGCTTGGGGCGATATAAGAGATAAAGATCTGCATTTTGGAATCCCATTTAATACCTTGGATCATTTCTATAATGAATCAGGAGTGGAACTCAACAAAATCCTTTTTGGCTTTGGATTGAGTTTTGCCTACCGATATGGGTACTACCATCTGCCAACTTTTGAGGATAATATGTCGTTTAAATTTACATTTTATTTGAAGGTTTAAAAGAAGTAAAAATCACCACTTTCATCCTATACCTTTTTAATTGATCTTCCCAGGTCTTATTGTCATTTTGGTTCACATTTTTTCTAATGGGATCTTTTTTCTTCCGATTGCCATTGTTAGTTTTAATATTTTTTCATGAGTTTAATGAGATCAGATTCAACTGTCCAAGCCATAAGTATAAGGCCCACTAAAAAAATTGCTTATAGAGCCTTTCTAGATATCTCTTAGACTTTCTTAGACTTGTCCTAGATTTGGCCTAGATTTCATGCGGGATGTCTATGGGTATTCCTAGAGGGAACTTAGCTTAAGATGGGCTGGATGATTGATAAACTCAACAATTGTTATTGATCTATCTAATACTTTCAGTTCAGTTCATATTCTTATTCCTATTCCTATTAACATCCAATATAATCCTTATTGGATTGTCACACTGCGGTCACAATTATAAAATAGATAGGTAAAATAGATTCCGTACTTCTTCATAAACCTTACCTTTGCCCTTCCCATAAAAAATTGTTTTGAGCAAATTTTCCAACATTGGTTTTTGGGGCTTTGTGGCCCGTTTTATTCTGCGCAACCGCACGGGAATATTGGTGGTAATCGGAATTATTACCCTTCTTCTTGCCTTACAATGGAAAAACATGCGCTTCACTTATACCGAAGCCAATCTATTGCCGGAAGACCATCCCGTGAATCTGCAATATGACGAATTTCTAAAGCATTTTGGTGAGGAAGGCAACCTTATCGTAATTGGCGTCCGGGATTCCACGATTTTTACTCCCAAAAAATTTGAGGCGTGGAACCAACTCACCAAGGATATTGGCAAATATGACGAGGTCCAACTTACTTTATCCGTGGGTAATCTTAAAAAGCTTGTCAAGAAAACCGATACTATTGGCTTTGAGCTGGTTCCTTTTATTAAAGATTCCATTTTTACCGATGCCAATCTTCAAGAATATAAACAGCAGCTTTTTAATCAACTTCCTTTTTATGATGGCCTGGTATATAGTCCGGATAGAAAATCCATCAGATCGGCCATTTATCTTAAAAAAGATATTGTAAACACGGCGGCACGAAAGGATTTTATTATTGAGGATTTGGTGCCACTTATCCAAAAATTTGAAAAGGAAAACGGAATAACCGTCCATACTAGTGGCATGCCATATATCCGGACTTTAAATTCCCAAAATATCATAGATGAAATTGGGCTCTTTGTAGGTGGAGCTTTATTGGTTACTTCCTTAATATTCTTTTTCTTTTTCCGTTCCTGGCGGGCCACTTTTATTTCAATGTGCACCGTCATAATCGGAGTGATGTGGGCATTCGGATTTTTGGGGTTAATGCATTACGAAATAACCGTACTTACAGCGCTCATCCCACCGTTGATTATCGTTATCGGAATTCCAAATTGTATTTTCCTGATCAATAAATATCAACAGGAAATACAATTGCATGGAAATCAGGCGAAATCCCTTCAACGGGTAATATCAAAAGTTGGCAATGCCACCTTGATGACCAACCTGACAACCGCTTGCGGATTTGCTACTTTTATTTTAATTAAAAGTGAATTGTTGCGGGAATTTGGTATCGTGGCTTCCATCAACATTGTAGCCATCTTTTTGCTGAGCCTGTTTATCATTCCTATTATTTACAGTTATATGACGGTGCCTAAAACAAAGCATCTCAAACATCTAAATAAAAATTGGATCAGCAAATTTGTAAAGTGGATCGAGCGAATGGTGCGTGAAAGAAGAATGACAATTTATATCACCGCCGTTTCCCTTTTGTGTTTAAGTATAATTGGTATTTATAACATCAAAATTTCGGGCAGCTTGATTGAGGATATGCCCAAGAACACTGATTTCTTTAAGGATATTCGCTATTTTGAAAAAGAGTATGGCGGCATTATGCCCTTGGAAATAATTGTGGACACCAAAAAGAAAAAAGGGGTTATGAATCTTTCCACATTAAAAAGGATGGATGAACTCCAAGAGCATATTGAGGAAATTCCGGAATTTGCAAAACCGATTTCTGTAGTGGAATTGGTAAAATATTCCAAACAGGCGTACTATAACGGAAATCCGGAATACTATCAACTGCCGAACAATCAGGAAAAGAATTTCATTCTTTCATACGCCAAAAGCAGTACCACCAACACTAATTTGCTCTCGAGCTATGTAGATTCCACAGGACAATTTGCGCGGATCACCACATTTATGAAGGATACCGATCCAGATCGGTTTAAACGGATAGAGGAAGATCTTCATCATGAAATCAAAAAAGATTTTCCTGAAGATCGGTATAATGTCTGGGTTACAGGTAAGGCTTTGGTATTCCAAAAAGGAACCCATTATTTGGTTAACAACCTTGTACTCTCACTTTCTTTGGCAATTTTACTGATTGCTGTAATTATGGCCTGGATGTTCCGTAGTTTTAAGATGATCATTATTTCGCTGATCCCAAACCTGCTGCCACTTATTATTACGGCAGGAGTTATGGGATATGTAGGCGTTCCCATTAAACCATCCACTATATTGGTTTTCAGTATTGCTTTTGGAATTTCGGTGGATGACACAATTCACTTTTTGGCAAAGTATAGACAGGAATTGGTGGCAAATAATTGGAAGATCAAAAAATCGGTTTATGCCGCTTTGCGGGAAAGTGCCATTAGTATGTTCTATACCTCCATTGTGTTATTTTTTGGATTTTCCGTGTTTACAATTTCCAGTTTTGGCGGTACGGTTGCCCTGGGTGCTTTGGTTTCCATTACTCTTCTCTTTGCCATGCTCTCCAATCTTTTGCTTCTCCCAACGTTGCTCTTATCGCTTGAAAGAAGCATTGCCAATAAGGAAACTATGAAGAAGCCTGCGCTTGAAATCCTTTCCGACGATGAGCAGGAAGACATGGAAAAATAGTGCTTCGGTATTTACTTCGGGTTTAAATAATTCTACAGATAGATTAGCCTCACGGCAGTGTGTAATCCCTTACTTTTCACTTTTTTTGGATTTTTTTTAAAAGTATATTTGCTCCTCTAAATATTTCCGATGTTACATAAAACCATAGACCAATTATTACAGACCGAACCCACGCAGCAGGAAGTAAAAGTTCGCGGATGGGTTCGTTCCTTTAGGAGCAACCGATTTATCGCTCTTAGCGATGGCTCCACTATTAAAACGCTACAATGTGTGGTGGACTTTGAAAACTTTGAAGATGAAAGACTGAAAAAGGTAACTGTAGGCGCGGCCATTGAAGTTATAGGTCTTTTAATCGAAAGTCAGGGTGCTGGTCAAACGGTGGAAGTAAAGGTTTCATCCTTGGAGATTTTGGGAGAGGCCCATCCTGAGGACGTAAAACTTACCATTCTTTCCCCCAAAAGACATTCGTTGGAAACGCTTAGGGAGCAGGCGCATTTACGAATCCGAACAAATACTTTTGGGGCGGTAATGCGCACGCGTTCCAAATTGGCCTTTGCCGTCCATGAATATTTCCATAAAAATGGATTTTTCTATATGCATTCGCCCATTATCACCGGTAGCGATGCCGAAGGAGCAGGCGAAATGTTCCGTGTTTCCAGTTTAGAACCCCATCAAATTCCGGTGGGAGATGATGGAAAAGTGGATTATAAGGAGGATTTCTTCGGAAAAGAAACAAACCTTACCGTAAGTGGTCAACTGGAAGCAGAAACCTATGCTATGGCCCTTGGGAAGGTCTATACTTTCGGTCCTACTTTTAGGGCGGAAAACTCCAATACCAGTCGCCATTTGGCAGAATTCTGGATGATAGAACCCGAAGTGGCATTTAATGATCTTGTGGCCAACATGGATCTAGCCGAGGATTTCATTAAATATGTAATAAACTTCGCCTTGGAAAACTGTGCCGATGATCTTGAGTTTTTGGAAAACAGACAGTTGGAAGAGGAAAAAAACAAACCTGCGGACGAAAGAAGCGAAATGACCCTTAGGGATAAGCTCCGCTTTGTTATAGAAAACGACTTTAAACGCGTAAGTTATACCGAGGCCATCGAGATCCTGAAGCATTCAAAACCAAATCAGAAGAAAAAATTCAAATACCTTATTGAAGAATGGGGTGCCGACCTTCAAAGTGAGCACGAGCGTTTTTTGGTAGAAAAACATTTTAAATCGCCCGTTATACTTTTTGATTACCCGGCAACAATAAAAGCTTTTTATATGCGCTTAAACGAGGATGGAAAAACAGTTAGGGCCATGGATGTCCTTTTTCCCGGGATAGGCGAAATTGTAGGAGGTTCACAACGAGAGGAACGGTATGAAGTTCTGCTGGAAAAGATGAAAGCCATGAATATCGATGAAAAAGAGTTATATTGGTACTTGGATCTCCGCAAATTCGGAACTGCCGTTCACAGTGGTTTTGGACTTGGTTTTGAACGATTGGTCCAGTTTACTACCGGAATGGGAAATATCCGGGATGTAATACCTTATCCACGTACTCCTGGAAATGCCGAATTTTAAAATCTCTTTATCATTCGGGCACCTAGGATTTCAATTAGGAAGTGATTATCAAAAATATGTTAAAACAACAATTAAGTCTTAAACTCTCTCAAAAGTTATCTCCACAACAAATCCAGTTGATGAAGATGATCCAACTGCCCATTCAGGCATTTGAACAGCGTATCGCACAAGAAATGGAAGAGAATCCCGCCTTGGAATTAGGAAAGGAGGATGAGGCAGATTATGATAACGAATTTGATAATGATAATTTTGAAGACGGTTATGACGAAGGAAATGAGGTAATTGAAACCGACATAAACGTGGACGATTACCTGAGTGATGATGAAGTACCCAGTTATAAGCTTTCTGCGAACAATTATAGTGCCGATGATGAGGACCGACAAATCCCTTATGCCTCTGGCACCTCCTTTAACCAATACTTAACCCAACAGCTAAACACTTATAGACTTGACGAGGAAGAAGTAGAAATTGCGAAATTCCTAGTTGGAAGTGTGGATGAAAGTGGCTACATCCGGAGGGAAATTGAAGATATTGTGGATGACCTAGCCTTCACCCAAAATGTTTACACCTCGGAAGACAAGGTTGAAAAGGTGCTTTCCATAGTACAGCAGCTGGATCCTGCAGGTGTTGCAGCCCGAGACCTTCAGGAATGCCTTTTACTGCAGTTGGAGCGCAAAGAGCCTACGCCTTCGGTTACCTTGGCGATATCGATTATTGAATTGGCTTTTGACCAGTTCAGCAAAAAGCATTATAAAAAACTCACGCAAAAATTTGATGTTACCGAGGACCAACTTCGTGATGCCATCCGGGAAATAGAAGGACTAAATCCAAAACCGGGAGGAACCTATTCCGGCAATAACCGAATGGTGGAACACGTGGTTCCTGATTTTGCCATCAAAATTATTGATGGCGAGCTCGATCTTACCCTCAACGGCCGAAATGCACCTGAACTGCACGTTTCGCATGATTATACCAATATGCTTAAAGGCTATAAAGAAGCCAAAGATAAATCCAAAGCGCAAAAAGATGCCGTTATGTTTATCAAACAAAAGTTGGACGCCGCCAAATGGTTTATTGATGCCATTAAACAAAGGCAACAGACCTTGTATGTGACCATGAACGCAATAATGCAGCATCAGGAGGAATATTTTTTATCGGGCGACGAAAGGAAGCTTAAGCCTATGATTCTAAAGGATATCGCCGACAAAATTAATATGGACGTTTCCACCGTTTCAAGGGTAGCGAACAGCAAATATGTGGATACCCCTTACGGCACCAAGTTGATTAAGGAATTCTTTAGTGAATCCATGAAAAACGATGTGGGTGAAGATGTTTCCACCAGGGAAATAAAAAAGATCTTGGAAATGACCATTGCCGAGGAAAACAAGCGTAAACCCCTTACCGATGATAAACTGGCCAAGATTTTATTGGAAAAAGGATATCCTATTGCAAGACGCACCATCGCAAAATATCGAGAGCAATTGGATCTACCTGTTGCCAGACTAAGAAAGGAAATTTAATGAGATTCTTTTTAAAACTCGGCTCCATTCTTTTTCATCCTTTATTGATACCTGTAATGGGCACCGCCCTTTACTTCTATATTACCCCTCGCTTTGTGGAAAAACCAATGGTGACAGCCAATCTTTTTGCTTTGGCTGTTATCACCGTAATAATTCCCATTGTTGTATTTTTTCTGCTCCGAAGTATTGGACAGGTTAAGTCCATCTATCTAAAAGATGTAAGCGAACGCAAGTTTCCATTGATGGTGCAGTGCGTTCTTATACTGCTTATTATAAAAATGGTCTTTAATCCCTATGATAGCCCGGAACTTTATTTCTTCTTTGTAGGAATTCTCTTTTCGGCCTTTGCGGCACTGGTAATGGTCTTATTTAGAGTGAAAGTGAGTCTCCATCAAATAGGGGTGGCAGGTATTTTAATGTTTTTGGTTGGGTTAAGTGCCCATTTTAAAATCAATCTGTTGGTGCCAATTAGTTTTTTCCTTTTTGTCAATGGATGGGTTGCTTCCTCCCGGCTTCAAGCCAAAGCACATTCCTACATGGAATTGGGCATTGGGTTTTTAATTGGTGCGCTCCCGCAACTGGTTTTGTTTAATATGTGGTTATAGGATATAAAACATCAACCCCACTTTTAAGGCCTTGACATCCATTTTTTGACCATCTTCGGTAACGGCGTTATCAAAAAAGGGATTAAGGGAATAGGAGGCGAAAAAATTAAAAGTACTGTACCCCATGCTTAGAGTAGCCGATAGCCTTAACGGATTGAATTCAGGAATATCCGATTGCACTACAGTATTATTCTCTTGCCTAAAGGTGGATTTATACCAATAAGCGTATCCAATTCGTGCCCCGGCATATATTCTCCAAAATTTATAATCGGTTGCGGTGGATGTTCGCCATCTAAATTCCAAGGGAACTTCTACCATAGCCATTTTAAATTTGTTTTCCGAATAGTCCACCGAACCATCCAAGACTCTATAAATTGAATTTCCACTGGGATCTTCTCCCACAAAAAGATTTTGGCCAAATTGGTCATAGGCAAATCCAAGGCCAAGCGCAAGGGCGAGATTTCGTCGTTCATTGATTGGCATATCCCTTAAAAAGCCCGCCTGGAGACCTCCGGAAAGGCCAATGGCAGAATATCCGGAAGGAGCCTCAGCCATGATATTGTAGGTTAAGCCAAAATAAAACTGATCCTCCCTATAGAGCGAATCGACATTCTTTATGGGTAATAAATTTTCATCCTGTGAAAGGGAAATGAAGGGAAGAAAAAGAAAAATAAAAGCCCCGATGTTACGCATTAGTTCCATAAAAGTTAAAATAAGGAATATCCTGAAAAGTGGGAAATAGAAAAACGCCTTGATCACATAAAGGTGACAAGGCGTTTTACCATTTAAAGAATTACATATTGTTATTTGTTTATCTCATTACCTGGCGAGGTAATGTAGATAATCTTCAACATATTTAAATCGCGTAATTCCTGTTTAATATCTGTAACCATCCCTGTATTGGTCTTTTCGTCCACCTTTAGGGCAACCATAACCTTATCCTGAAGTTCGGGAAGTAATTTTTGACGTGCTTCGGTCAAGGCGAATTTAATATTACTTAAGTCGGTATATTTATCACCTATCTGGATTTTTGGTTCAGACCCATATTTCTCCTGATATCTGGCGCTGGGTTTTCCAGCATAGATATAAACAGATCTATCCTTCTTCAACTTTTCAACCTGATCGGCTTTTGGAAGTACGTTCTGCACCAATAAATTGTCCTCTCTCAAAACTGTAACCACCATAAAAAAGAACAATAACATAAATACAATATCCGGTAGGGATGCTGTAGAAATGGGTGGCAGTCCGCCATCTTTTTTCTTTGTAAACTTAGCCATTTATATATTTTTAAGATCCAGATTTTTTAGGTTCTGCTTCGGATAATTTCTGCGGGAAAAGTTTTTGGATCGTTTCCAGTTTTTCCTGTAAAACATCCTTGTTTCCTTTATAACTGCCTTCATCAAGCGCCTTGCTCATTTCGGTAAATTTCCAACCGTAAAGTCTTTGCGACTCTCGATCCCTTAAAAAGTTGTATGCCGCCACCAATTCGTTCTGGACGGCGATATACATCTTATAAGATGTCAATCTATCGTTTTGAACGGAAATCACCGCTTTATCAGGGTTGTCAGAAGATTTCGGACTACGCTTATTTGGATTATCGGGCATTCCTCCCTTACAATAATCGCAATATTCAGCGGTACCTGCTGGAGCTCCACCATTATCTAAGAAGTTAATAGCCGCTTTCCGCAGGTCTTTAAGTTCCATAAGCTCATCGTCCACTAGAAGTTGATCATGTCTGTTCACGTTAACGATAAACAGGTTTTTTTCTTTGATCTTAACATCCTGGTCGGTCGGCGGCTCTTTAGGCGGCAACTGACGCGCTATCCCCGTATCCTTTTCGATGGTAGTTGTTACCAAGAAAAAGATAAGCAATAGGAAAGCTATGTCGGCCATAGACCCTGCGTTTACTTCAGGTGTTCCTCTTCTTGCCATAATTATTTAGTTATTTTTTTTACGCCACTGAATACCATGGAAGCAATAGCCACCACTGCTAGAATGTAAAATACATAAAGGCCCGTATCCACCCACTTGGAACCGCTTTCGGAAAGGTAAATATCCCCCACCTGCATGGGAGAACCATCTGCCAAAACATAAGAGATTATTACAATCACCAAAAAGGCTCCCACCGAGATAAGCGTATTTTTAATATTTCCGGAAAATATTCCCTTGATCACAAAATAGAGAACAAAGAGAATTGTAATTGCGAAGATAATATAAGCTACATACAGGAACCCATCTAGGCCATACCCTGTTGCAGCTACTTCAGCATCACCTTTTGCGATGATCATTGCAAGAAAAATAATCCCTGCAACACTAAGAAGCAATGCTACTATTTTTAAAATTTTGTGTAATGCCATCGTGTGGTTTGTTTAGATTTTATTTTTGGCTTTGTAATCGAACAACATATCGATCAAGGTAATGGAAGCATCTTCCATACTGTTTACAATACTATCGATTTTCGCGATGATATAGTTGTAGAACACCTGAAGGATAATTGCCACGATCAAACCAAATACAGTGGTCAAAAGTGCTACTTTAATACCTCCTGCAACCAATGAAGGGTTCATATCACCAGCAGCCTGAATTTTATCAAATGCGATAATCATCCCGATTACCGTACCCATAAACCCAAGCATGGGAGCCAATGCGATAAACAAAGAGATCCAAGAAACGTTTTTCTCAAGTTGACCCATTTGAACACCCCCATAGGCTACTACGGCTTTCTCAGCTACGTCTATACCTTCATCTGCCCGGTCCAATCCTTGGTAATAAATGGAGGCTACAGGACCTTTGGTATTTCGGCACACTTCTTTGGCAGCTTCAATCCCACCGCTGTTAAGCGCATCCTCTACTTGTTGTGCAAGTTTTTGGGTATTGGTGGTTGATAGGTTAAGGTAGATAATTCTTTCAATAGCAATTGCCAAACCTAGGATCAAACACAATAGAACAATTCCCATAAATCCTGGACCACCCTCTACAAAGCGCTCCTTTAATTCTTGATGGAATCCCTTATCAGGCTCTGCAGTTACAGTTGTGTCATCTTGAACAAAGGTAACTGTGGCTGCTGCCACCAAAGCTTGTGAACTGTTTGGGATTGTTTGCGCCGTTGCGGCATTTGCGTTAAACGAACCCGCAAAAACCATTGCGGCTACCGCCATAATAGAGAGTAATTTTTTCATTGCTATCGACTTAAGATTTGATTTTAATTAAGGTTTTTAAGGGTTTAAAGATATAAAATAATTTAGTTAATCCACAAAGAATATTAATCGGCACCATTAAACACAGCACCTTCACAATTATAAAAGACCAGTGTAAATATCTACGGTTTCCATTTGAAAACTCAGTTAACGAAGCAAAAGCCATCTTGTTGCCAGAAACTCCATTTTTCTTCTATTCGTATTAATAAAAATAGGAACACATTATTTATCGGGCTTTTCCTCCGCCCACCTGGGACGTTTATCCTATATATAAGGTAGGCTCTCCACTACGAATATAAATGAAAATAATAGTAAAGAAAGTGCCGACAGAGGATTCATCGATGCTGACTCCAGACTTTTCCATGAAACACCAGTGCTTCCATCAAACGGCGAGGCGGCACATTACCGTATTGCGTTTTCAAAAACCGGTTGGAAAACTGACCGCTTATATAATTGCAATTGCAGAGAGGAAGGGATTCGAACCCTCGATACGCTTGTGGCGTATACACACTTTCCAGGCGTGCGCCTTCGACCACTCGGCCACCTCTCTAAAAAATATTTAACTTGGGATTCCAAGTAGTATTGTTAAAAGAACTTTTAAATCTATCTGGAGAAGTCTTTTCTTTTAAAAGTAGAACCCTTCCTGAATCGAGTGCCAAATATCAAAAAAAAAAACCACCCGAAAAATATTTTGGCACCTTATTTAAGTCATTTCTCCACGAAGGGAGGTTTCAAATATGGTTTTGAAACTGTTAGCAGAAATTTTCTGTCCCAACAAATACATCAATTTTGCCAATGCGGCCTCCGTGGTACAGTCTTTTCCACTGATAACCCCGATTTTTTTGAGATCGGTACTGGTTTCATAAAGCCCCATATTGACACTTCCACCAGAACATTGTGAAACATTTATCACCGGAATACCCCTTTGGATAACTCCGGATATGGCTTCAATAAACCATTTTGTGTTGGTGACGTTTCCAGTGCCATAAGTTTCAATAATTAAACCTTTTAAATCTGTCCACGACAAAAGATGTTCCAGAGCCCCTCTTTCCATTCCCGGAAACATTTTGATCAACAAAATATGGGTCTCCAAATTTTTATGCACTATCAGCTTCTTCTTTCGGTTGGGCCTATAAAGTGCTCCCTCGTTTACCGCGAGGTGCACACCGCTCAATACAAGGTCCGGATAGTTTAACGAGGCAAAGGCCTCAAAGTGTTCGGCGTTAATTTTAGTTGTACGGTTTGCTCTATATAGTTTATACTCGAAGTATAGACAGACTTCTGAAATTTTTGGCAATCCACGTTCCTGCAATGAGGCAATCTGAATGGACGTAATCAGGTTTTCCTTGGCATCGGTTCGCAAATCGCCAATTGGCAATTGGGATCCTGTGAAAATAACAGGTTTCCCAAGATTCTCAAGCATAAAACTCATTGCAGATGCCGTGTAGGACATGGTATCACTCCCGTGGAGCACAACAAAACCATCCATCACTTCATAATTATCCTCTATAATGGTAGCAATATCTACCCAATACTTTGGGTCCATATTGGAACTGTCAATAGGGTGCTCAAAAGAAGTAGTGGTTATATTGCAATCCAGCAATTTAAGTTCTGGAATATGGTTGAGCAATTCATTAAAATTGAAATTTCGGAGAGCACCGGTATCAAAATCCTTAATCATCCCAATTGTCCCTCCAGTATATATAAGGAGTATATTAGGTTTATGGTTAGTCATATTATTTTTCATTAAAGGCAAAGGAATAAAATATTGATAAGGAAGTTCACACTTTAAATATCGCTTTGGAATTATCTGTGGTAATTCTGGCAATTTCTTCCTCCGAAACTTGATATAGCTCCGAAAGCTTTTTACTTATTAGCGTGAGATAACTGCTTTCATTTCGTTTCCCTCGGTAAGGAGCGGGTGCCAGGTAGGGAGAATCGGTTTCGAGTACAATATGTTCCAAGGGTATTTGGTTCAAAAATGTATCTATCTTTCCATTTTTAAAGGTAACCACTCCGCCAATACCCAATTTCATATTATAGGAAATTGCCCTTTTTGCCTGATCAAGGTCTCCGGTAAAGCAGTGGAAAATTCCAAAAAGATTTTCATCGTTTTCATTCTCCAAGACCTCAAAAATTTCATCAAAAGCATCACGACAGTGGATTACAATAGGCAGCTTATACTTTTTGGCAAGTTGGATTTGTCTTCTAAAAGCCAGTTGCTGAATAGGCAAAGTTTCTTTATCCCAATATAGGTCAATGCCTATTTCTCCCACCGCAAAAAATTTTCGTTTTTGAAACTGTTCTTCTACGTGCCGCAATTCATCTTCATAATTTTCCTTTACGGAGGTGGGATGTAACCCCATCATCAAAAAAACGGAGGAAGGAAATTCCTTTTCAAGGTCATACATAGCCTTAGTATAACTAGAATCGATGGCTGGAATAAAAAATCTTTGGATGCCTTTTTCAATGGCCCGATTTATTATTTCATTCCTATCATCTTTAAAGGCTTCGCTATATAAATGGGTGTGTGTATCTGTTAACATGGCTGTAAAGCTACTTATTTAGTTTGCTATCTTTACACAAAAAATCCGATGCAATTACGCAAATTTATTGAATCCCATGGCTTTTACAGAGTTCCTTTAAAAAAACTGCTAACGGGACATTATGTATTTTCCGCAAAAATAAATGGTGTGGCCGGAGATTTTATCTTGGATACGGGAGCCTCTACAAGCTGTATAGGTTTTGAGGAGGGATTGGATTTTAGTCTAATCAGTGAAACCAGCACAATTAAAGCTGCTGGGGCGGGAGCCATTAATATGGAAACCAAATTTTCCCGACAAAATTCCTTCCAGATGGGGCAGTGGAAGATTTCGGATATGGATTTTGTTCTTTTTGATCTATCCCACGTCAATGAGGCCTTGACGCAAGCCTCTGAAAAGAGCGTACACGGTATAATTGGTGCAGATTTTTTAAAACATCATCGTGCAGTGATAGATTATGGAAGAAATTGTTTTTATGTCAAATAGATTATAAAAATTTAAGGAACATTAACAAATATTTAGTATATTTAACTTTCACCCCATCGTGCTCCGAGTTGAATAAATTTATTTTCTCACTTTTAATCATTATCCTTTTCCCGAGTATCGGGAACTGTCAGGATATTTCTTATTTTGTAAAGACGTTAAATTCCTCATCAAATAAAAGGGAGAAACTCGTTGCTCTGGACAGCATTTTAAGCAGGACCTTCACCACGAACCCAAAAGCTTTTATTGATTATAGTCTGCAATATATTGAGCTTGCAAAAAGCATGGATAGCATTGAGGCTGCTGCACGAAAAGCCATGAACCTCCAAAGGCCACTTACTAATTATGGGAGTGATCCAACACTTGCCATAGATATCATTACGAATGTGCTTCAAAAGAAAGAAAAGATTAAGGACAGTCTTTTATTAGGGGGTCTTTACCTTAAACGTGGGAGGGCAAGGGCAAAAATTAATTTGGAGAAAGCGATCGAGGATTATACACTTGCAATTAACAATTTCTCCGAAAATGACACACTTATTAAAGCAGATGCTTATTTATTTAGAGGCCAAGCATTCTCGAGCTCTGGAAAATTTTTAGAAGCCAGTGAGAGCCTAAAAAAGGCATATTCGCTTTATGAAGCAAAACAAGCTTACGAATACATGGTCTATGCCCAGCAGGGCATCATCAACATGTTCAGCATGAATGGTTTCTATGATAAAGCCAAAAAGGAACGGGAGCTATTGATTGAAAAAATGGAGTCTCTGCAATTGCATTCCTATTTAGCCGGAGAATATTACAATCAGGCCATAGATTATAAAAAAATGGGGCAACGCCTTAAGGAACTGGAAATGTTGCGTACCGCCGAGAACTTATACGAAAAACATCCTTCCAATAAATCGCTTTTTATAGGGATTCAATCTATGTTGATAACATATTATTGTGAGAGCGGCCAAATTGATGAAGCGAAAAAACATCTTACATTTTTGGACTCTGTGGATTATAATTTTGTGGGCGATATTCCCTCCGAAATTAATTACATAAGCGGTAAAGGGGCGTACCTTCTAGCGATACGCGAACTTGAACCCGCTCTATCCCTTGCCCAAAGGAGGTTGGAGCTTGCCAAACAAATTGGGATGGAAGACGAAATTATGGAGGCACACAAACTTCTTGCCGATGTCTATTTTGCTTTGGGAGATCCCTACAAAAGTCTAGAAAGTTCCAAACAGGCTAATCTTCTTAATGACGCCATATATAACAAAAGCAATGTAAATGCCCTATTGTATTATCAAACCTTATATGAAACTGAAAAACGGGAAAAAGAACTCATTGAAAAGAGCGCAAGTATAAGTTTATTGGAAAAAGACAACGAGGTTTTCAAGAAGGTCCTTTTATTTGGAGGCATTGCTGTACTTTTATTTTTTGGGGTGCTTTTACTTTATCGGAACCAAAGACATTTGAAGAGCACAAAGTTGCTCCAGGAAAAATTTAGTCAGGAACTTTTGGCGTTTCAGGAAGAGGAACGCATGCGTATCTCTAAGGATTTGCACGATGGTATTGGTCAGCAACTGTTATTGATAAAAAATAAATTGATGCTTACGGGAGATGAGGAAACAAAAAAGATGGTAAACAATACCATTGAGGAAGTGCGGAGTATCTCTCGCGACTTATATCCATTTCAACTTCATGAAATGGGGATTACCAAAGCCATTGAATACACTATAGATCAAATTGATGAAAATACCACTCTGTTTATTTCGGCCTCTATCGAAGACATTGACAATATATTTTCTATGGAAAATGAAGTAAACATCTTTAGGATCATCCAGGAAAGCTTGAGTAATATACTAAAACATGCCCAAGCTGGAGCAAGTAAAGTTATGGTCCGAAAGTTTCCGCACAGCTTAATTATCACTATAAAAGATAATGGCATTGGTTTTGATTTTGAAGAACAATATCAAAACCCAAAATCCTTGGGCTTAAAAACCTTATTGGAAAGGACCAAAGTTTTAAAGGGTCAAATGAAAGTGACTTCAAAAAAAGAAAATGGAACATTATTAGAATTTGAATTTCCACTGTGATAAAGATATCCCCATCCATAATAATTGCTGACGATCATCCTCTCCTATTAAAAGGATTGAGCGATTTTCTAGTAGAAAAAGGCCACCGAATTATAGGCAGTGGCAAAGATGGCCGAGAGGCCTATAATCTTATAATCCAGGAACAGCCCGATATTGCCATTCTCGATATTCAAATGCCGTTTATGTCCGGGATTGAAATCGCAAAAAAATGCAAGAATCAAAATATTGACACCAGAATAGTCTTGATAACCTTTCATAAAGAAAAGGAACTGTATCAAAAGGCGAAAGAACTAAATATTTTTGGGTACATCCTTAAAGAATTTGCCCTCGAGGAAATAGAAACATGTATCGAAACCGTCAAGTTGGGAAAACCATTTTTTAGTTCCAAACTCAAGGAATTGATAGGTGTTGAAGTAATGGAAAATGATATCCTAAGCAAACTGAGCCCTTCAGAAAAAAAGATATTAAACCTTATTGCAAAGGACTTTACAAATAAAGAAATCGCCTCGCAACTGTTTATATCACACCGGACTGTAGAAAAGCACCGTTCCAACATTATAATGAAATTAAATTTGGAAGCTAAGACTAACAGTTTATTGATTTGGGCAAAAGAGAATCAGAACCAATTGAATTAAACTGCAAGAGCATTGTATTGCTTACTTTAACCTATTGAAATCTGGATTAGTGTGTAACTCCAAATTACGTATTAACACGTATAGTTTACTTCGATAAATCCATGCATCTTTACTTCAAGAGAGATTACCGATGGATTCAGGGAATCATATTCAAAAAATAAAAAGGCGTATTGTTTAATTTATGTGGTAATTGAAATTTACCTTTTATTTTTTTTACAATGCTTTTAAATCCATCAAACAATCTAATCTAACTAACCAAAAAAAATCCGGTCGTTCTGACCGGATTTTTAGTTTTATACTTTTTGAATTTATAATTCCAATGCGCGTAATGGATTGTTATCCATCAATAGCTCAACGGGATTTTCCAAAGCTTCTTTAATTGCCACCAAGAAACCTACTGACTCCTTACCGTCTATTATTCTATGGTCATAGGACAAGGCAACGAACATAATGGGAGCCACTACTATTCCACCATCACGCACTATGGGTCGCTCAACGATATTGTGCATTCCAAGAATGGCGGATTGAGGTGGGTTGATAATAGGAGTGGAAAGCATGCTTCCAAAAACTCCGCCGTTTGAAATGGTAAATGTTCCACCGGTCATTTCATCCACGGTAATCTGTCCGTCCCTGGCACGCAGGGCCAATCTTTTAACTTCGTCTTCAACACCTCTAAAACTTAGATTTTCTGCATTGCGAATTACCGGAACCATCAAACCTTTTGGACCTGAAACGGCAATGGAAATATCCTTAAAATCATAAGAAATCATATAATCCCCGTCAATCATTGAGTTAACATCGGGATACATTTCCAAAGCTCTAACTACAGCCAAGGTAAAAAATGACATAAAACCAAGTCCCACTCCATGTTTTTCCTTGAATTGATCTTTGTACTTGCTACGCAATTCAAAAATCGGGGTCATATCTACCTCATTAAAGGTAGTAAGCATGGCGGTCTCATTTTTTGCTGAAACCAATCGTTCGGCAACTTTTCGCCTTAGCATTGACAGTTTCTTTCTTTCCGATCCCCGGCTGCCACTGCCAGGAGTTCCCATTGAAGGAACGGCATTTTGTGCGTCCTGCTTAGTGATTCGGCCATCACGACCGCTGCCTTTAACATCTTTGGAAGGAATTGACTTTTCTTCAAGAATTTTCTTTGCTGCAGGCGATGCAGATCCAGTAGCATAGCTTTTTGCCCCCTTAGCTTCGGCTTGGGCAACGGGTTTAGCACTGCCTTCTTTCTTTTCCTCTGGCTTTTTCGGCTCTTCTTTCTTGGGTTCCTCTTTTTTGGCAGGGGCTGCGGCATCCTTTTTTTCTGAGGATTCGTTGGCATCTCCAGGTTTAGAAGCATCAGTGTCTATCAAACACACTACTTGGCCAACGGAAACCGTTTCGCCTTCCTCCGCTTTTAAAGAAATAATTCCACTGGCCTCTGCTGGAAGTTCCAATGTAGCTTTGTCACTATCAATTTCAGCAATGGCTTGGTCTTTTTCAACATAATCTCCATCGGAAACCAACCACGATGCAATTTCTACTTCAGTTATGGACTCACCCGGAGAGGGGACTTTCATTTCTAATGCCATAGTATTATTTTTTTTGAACTCCAATGAAATCAAAACACTGAAGTATGTTTTTCTGTTGTTTACTTTTTAATTATATCCTTTTAATCTGTTAAAAATGAAACCTAAATTTAGGAAAACGTTTCAAAACAAACTACTCCATATTTTTATCGAATACATTTTCGATAACCTTATTATGACGGGCCTTAAATCGAACACTGCTTCCAGCTGCGGGAGCGGCATACATTTTCCGGCTACAAACCCTAAAGTTTCTCGCTTCCTCAAAATGCATTAACAAGTGGGAATAAGCTCCCATGTTGCGCGGTTCCTCTTGTGCCCAAACAATGTCCTCCGCATTTTTATATTTCTTGATTACTTTTTGGATTTCATCAATAGGTAATGGAAACAGTTGTTCAATCCGAACCAAGGCAACATCTTCCCTACCCAGTTCCTCTCTTTTTTCCAAAAGATCGTAATAAAATTTACCGGTAACAAAAACAAGTGATTTCACTTTGGAAACTTTTGCCTCTTGGTCATCGATAAGCATTTGGAAACTTCCATTGGCCATTTCCTCCTTAGTGGAAACCACTTTTGGATGTCTTAAAAGGCTTTTTGGGGTAAATATGATCAACGGTTTCCTATAAGTCGCCTTCATTTGTCTTCTTAAAATATGGAAGAGGTTTGCAGGTGTAGTAACATCGGCCACAACCATATTGTCTGTTGCACATAATTGAAGATATCGTTCCATTCTTCCGGAAGAGTGTTCCGCGCCCTGTCCTTCATATCCGTGTGGCAACAACATAACCAAACCGTTCTGCAACTTCCATTTATCCTCCGCGGCCGAAATATATTGATCTATCATTATCTGCGCGCCATTACTAAAGTCGCCAAACTGCGCTTCCCATAAAGTCAAACTACCTGGACTGGCCATGGCATAACCGTAATCGAAACCAACCACGCCATACTCCGACAGCAACGAATTATAAATATAAAAATGTCCCTGATCGCCTTTAAGCTTGTTCAATAGACATACTTCCTCTTCACTATCCTCAACAGTAATTATGGCATGCCTGTGGGAAAATGTTCCACGTTCCACATCCTGACCGCTCATTCTTACATCGTGACCTTCTTTTAAAAGCGTTCCATAAGCGAGAAGTTCGCCCATTGCCCAATCCAGCTTGTCCTCTTCAAAGTACATAGTGTGGCGAGCCTCGATGAGCCTTGTGATTTTTTTAATGAACTTTTTATCCTCCGGCAGCTTTGTGATCACTTGGGCTATCTCATCCAATTCTTTAATATCAAAAGTAGTGTCGATAGGTTCCATCATTTTTTCCCTTCGGGCATAATTGTAACCTTCCCACTCATCCTGCATAAAGGGAGTAATATTTGTTTTATCCTCTTTTCTGGAATCTTCAAGATTTTCCTCCAATTTAGCCCGATATTCCTCCTCCATTTGGTCAACATCCGCCTTTTCAATGATACCTTGGGCTATCAGTTTCTCGGAATAAATCTGACTCGGATTTTTATGCTTGGCAATAGCCTTGTACAATTTTGGCTGTGTAAATCTTGGTTCGTCTCCTTCATTATGGCCATATTTTCTGTAGCCCAATAAATCGATGAAAACATCACGACCAAATTCCATTCTAAAATCCAAAGCAAACAATATTGCGTGCACCACTGCCTCTACATCATCAGCATTAACGTGAAGAATGGGAGAGAATGTTACTTTGGCAACATCGGTACAATATAATGAGGATCGCGCATCCAAATAATTGGTGGTAAAGCCAACTTGGTTGTTTATAACAATATGAATGGTCCCTCCGGTTTTGTAGCCATCCAATTGTGCCATTTGCACTATTTCATAAACTATTCCTTGACCAGCAATGGCAGAATCCCCATGAACAATTATAGGAAGAACCTTATTTGGCTGGTTCTTGTGATGATCGTCCTGTTTGGCGCGTGAAATCCCCTCAACTACCGCTCCCACCGCTTCCAAGTGGGAAGGATTTGGGGCAATATTCAGGTTGATTTCGCGACCGGACTTTGTCTTTTGCTTACAGGTCCAGCCTAGGTGGTACTTTACGTCGCCATCAAAAATCTCCTGGGAATAATCCTTGCCATCAAATTCGCTAAAAATATCCTTCGAACTTTTTCCGAAAATATTGGTCAACGTACTCAATCGCCCCCGGTGGGCCATTCCCATTACAAATTCCTCAACTCCTTTTTCGGCAGCGCTTTCAATCAAATTATCAAGTGCTGGTATGAGGCTTTCCCCTCCTTCCAATGAAAAACGTTTTTGACCCACATATTTGGTATGCAGAAAATGTTCAAAAACAACCGCCTCATTAAGTTTTTTGAGAATATGCCTTTTATGATCCGCCGTAAAATTGGGCTGATTATCGTTTGCATTAAGTTTATTCTGTATCCATTCGATCTCTTGGGGATTTCGAATGTACATATATTCAATTCCGATGGAATCGCAATAAATTCTATCTAAATGTTTTATAATATCTTCTAAGGTGGCCTCGCCCAGACCAATAATTTCACCGGCCTTGAAAGTAGCCTTTAGATCGTGCTGTGATAGTCCAAAATTCTCAATGGCCAAAGTAGGTGAATATTGCCTACGTTCCCGAACGGGATTGGTCTTGGTGAACAAATGTCCGCGGGTTCTATATCCATCAATGAGCTTGGCCACCTGGAATTCCTTTACCACATCTTGGCAAATAGCACCCAGGTCATATTGACCCTCTTGGTGAGTTTCAGCAGGGGCAGCTTCGCTAAAATATTCCCGGTTTTCTGGTTCCGAACCAAAATCAAACCCTTGGAAAAATGCTCTCCAACTTGGCTCGACACTATCTGGATATTGTAAATATTTTTCGTAAAGCTCTGCGATAAATGAAGGATGTACCGCGTTCAGAAATGAGAATTTATCCATAATTGATCTACAAAAGGGACTTATTAAATAAAACGGTACAAAAGTACAATAAATAGCTTAAATACTCGGATTGTAAACATATATTTATAATTTGGGAGCATTACATAATTCCAATGAAAATGTCTGGATTTAGGAACTATATTCTTTTGTTTGTCGCTTCTTTATCTATGTCCTATTTAAGTGTAATGACGGCACAAAATCAATCCGGTTCTTTCACTTCACACCTGCGATTTGGAGGAGGAATAGGGTTGAGTTTTGGCAGCGATTTTTTCAGCGGATCCATATCGCCAAATGTACTTTATCAATTCAATCCATCCTTCGGAGTCGGAGTAGGGCTCAATGGTGCCTACAGTAGCCTAAAAAACCAATACAGCGCTACAATAATTGGAGGTAGTGTTCTGGCCTTGTACAATGTTATCCCTGAGATACAACTGTCGGCGGAATTTGAAGAATCCAACATTGCTAGAAAATATACCTTTTCCGAGGGAAATTATAAGGAAACCTATTGGTACCCAGCAATGTTGGTGGGGGTAGGATTCCATACTCATAATGTTACAGCGGGCATACGGTACGACCTTCTTTTTGACCGAGACAAAAGCATTTATGCCAATGCATACGCTCCTTTTGTACGCGTTTATTTTTAAACTTCGCGCAACATCAGCCGTTTTCCAAAATCCCTAAGAAGATCCTTTTTATCCAAGCCAATCTCTAATTCATCCAGAACATTATAGGCAATATTGCTATATTTTTCAATTTCATTTCGGGTAGCCTGGTCCGCACCCGAGTTTTTAAAAATTTCCTGGACTCTGTTTATTTTGTCATCGGAAAAACTGGGATTAATGCTGAACAGATGTTTAAGTTCCGCGGCATTTTCAGCACTTCCCTCCCTTTCCGCCATGAGATAAAGAAAGGTTTTTTTGTTGGAAATTATATCCCCTCCAATCTGTTTTCCGAAGGTTTCCGGATTGCCATAAACATCAAGATAGTCATCCTGAAGCTGAAAAGCGATTCCCAGATTTAGCCCAAACTTATAAATGATTTCCCTTTCCCTTGTAGAAGCATCAGCTACAATAGCTCCCATTTTCATAGCAGCCCCAAGAAGAACAGCGGTTTTTTGTTCGATCATTTTAAGGTATTCCTGAATGCTTACATTTTCACGGATCTCAAAATCCATATCCGATTGCTGCCCTTCACAGACTTCAAGGGCAGTCTCGCTAAAAAGCTCGGCGAGTTCCTTAAAGGTTGTGGGCTCGTAGCGCTCAAAAAAACGATAGGCCAAAATCAACATTGCATCGCCAGAAAGGATGGCAGTATTGACATCCCATTTTTCATGAACGGTTGTATTGCCTCTTCTAAGTGGAGCGTCGTCCATAATATCATCATGCATCAGCGAAAAATTGTGGAAAAGCTCCACGGCAAGTGCTGCGGGAATGGCAGCGGTGAAATCCTTTCCAAAAAAATCACAGATTAATAGGGTTAGCGCCGGCCTGATACGTTTGCCGCCTAGGGATAGAATATATTTTATGGGATCATAAAGGTGCTTCGGTTCATTTTTACTGATAGCTCTTTGTAAATGATCCGCTAATACCTCATTATACTTGTTTAAAATCTGCATTCCAAAATTTTTTGCTAAAGTAATCCAAGCATTACAAATGCCCACATTTTAAACCTTCAAAAACATCAACAGCCAATTTCCTCCCAAAGTTTTAAAAAACTTTAGAAACTTCTTTGGTTTCAATAGTTTCCTGTATGTATCTTCGCGCGCTATTATGTATCAGAAAATAATTAAAAAAGCCACTGACTTATTTTTGAATTTTGGGTTCAAGAGTATTACCATGGATGATATTGCCAACGAACTGGGAATTTCCAAAAAAACCATTTACCTCCATTTTAAGAACAAGACTTCCTTGGTAAAGGAATGCGCCTTTTCTGTTAGCCAGCGCATTACGGAAGGGATTGATGTCATTTGTTCATCAGAACATAATCCTATTGACGAGGTATTTGAAATCAAAAAGTTTATTTCCGAACAATTAAGAAATGAACGGACTATGCCTCAGTACCAACTCCAAAAATATTATCCGGAAATCTATAAAACCGTAAGGCAGACACAATTTGATAAAATGATGGAGTGCACAAAAAACAACATCTCCCGTGGTATCCAAAATGGACTGTACCGTAAAAATCTAGATCCCGACTTTATTGCCCGATTATATTTTGTAGGGATGACAGGTATCCGGGATGAAAAGCTTTTTCCGCTTAAAACGTTTTCCCCGGAATATATCATCGATGAATATCTAGAATATCATTTGCGTGGAATTGTAACACAACAAGGTATGTTGAGTCTAAATCAGTTTATTAAAGAAAATCAATCCAATGAAGAATAGATTTTTCATTTTATGTTTTTTACTAATTTCTTCCTTTGTTTTCGCACAGGAAAAAGAATCGCACAAATTTAGTTTGGAGGAAGCCATATCATTTGCGCTGGACAGCAGTTTTGTTTCCATAAATGCTCGAAGGGATGTTGCAAAGGCCATCAAGCAGAAATGGGAAACTACGGCACAAGGCCTTCCGCAAATTGAAGGAAATATAAGTTACACCAACAATCTAAAACAACCTGTGACTCTTATTCCAGCCGAATTTGGAGGCGGGGAACCCGGCACCTTTATTCCGCTGAAATTTGGAACCAAACAAAGCGGTAGTGCCGTAGCCACTTTAAACCAACTTATTTTTGATGGAAGTTACCTCGTGGGCCTTCAGGCAGCAGGTGCATTTCTTGATTATTCAGAGAACGCGAACGAAAAAACACGGTTGGAGGTGAGGAAAGGAGTGATCAACGCTTATGGTAGTGTGCTGCTAGCAACGGAGCTGATTGATATTTTTGAAAAAAACAAGACCAACCTTGACGACAATCTCCGGGAAACACGACAGATTTTTCAAAACGGCTTAACCGAAGAGGAAAGCGTGGAGCAACTGGAGATTACGCTTTTGGATGTAGAAAATCAGCTTAACAATGCTAAGAGGAGTCTGGCAATTGCAAAACAAATGTTCAACCTGTCATTGGGTCTGGATGTAGAAGTTCCCGTTACCCTTACGGACGATCTTTCTGTACTTACACAGGAAAATATAAGTTTGGAACTCTTGGATGCTTCTTTGGATATGGAAAAAAACATAGACTACAAAATAGGCAAGAACTTGATCCAGCAAAGATATTTTGAAATGCAGTTGGAACGAAGTAAAGCCCTCCCTAGACTTTCTGCTTTTTTAAATTATGGAACCTCTGCAAATAGTGAGGATTTTTCCTTTTTCAATGGCGACCAAAAATGGTATCAATCCTCGGTAGTGGGAGTAAGTCTTAATATCCCCATTTTCAGCAGTGGTCTTAGAAGTGCCCGGACCCAAAGGACCAAAATAGCCTTGGATCAAGCCGAGACCGATTTCGAAAATACAAAGCAAAAGATCAAACTTAATTTGACCACGGCGCGGAGCAATTATCAATTTGCGATAGAAAATCTTGAAAACTCCAGAAAAAACCTAGAATTGGCCGAGCGTATCGAAAATAAAAACCAAATAAAATTCACCGAGGGTCTTTCCGCCAGTTTTGACCTTCGTCAGGCACAGATACAGCTATATACTGCCCAACAGCAATATTTTAATGCAATGTTGGATGTAATTAATGAAAAAGCCAATCTGGATACCATATTGAACATTCCACAATTGCGAATAAGTTATAAAGAAATAAAAGCACAACAGAATTAAAAATCCAACAGATTTATTTTTCAACCATCTATTTATTAAAAAGGCATACTAAATGAAAAAAGCGATTTTATTATTAACAATACTTGCTATCCTTATCTCTTGTGGGGGTAATAACAAATCTGTGGATGACGTCTTAAACTCTGGAGATTTGTCGGCCATAAAGGCGAAGAGGTCGGAACTCAACCAAAAACAGCGTGAGATAAAAAGTGATATAGACAAATTGAACATTTATATCGACTCCCACGAAAAAGAAGAACGTCCAATTTTGATAACGGCCCAAGTGATCGGTGATAGCATCTTTAAGCATTATGTAGAAGTGCAAGGCAATGTTGACACGGATCAAAATGTGGTCCTCAATGCCGAATACTCCGGAATTTTAACGGATATATATGTAAAGGAGGGCCAAAAAGTTACCAAAGGCCAACGCTTGGCAAAAATTGACGACGGCGGACTTTCAAGTCAAGTAGCACAGCAAGAGACTCAATTAGCGCTGGCCAAAACCACCTTTGAACGTCAGCAACGCTTATGGGAACAAAAAATAGGTTCGGAAATACAATTTCTTCAAGCGAAAACTAATTATGAGGCGGCAAAAAATGCCAATAAACAATTGCAATCACAGCTTGGCAAGACAATTATAACCGCACCTTTCAGTGGCGTTGTGGATAATGTTATTGCAGACCCGGGACAGGTGGTTACTCCCGGTCAAACTCCCATTATCCGGTTGGTCAATCTTTCCAATATGTATGTAAAAGCATCCATACCCGAAAATTTTGTGGAAAACGTAAAACCCGGAACACAGGTTATCGTAAATCTTGCTGCCATAGGAAAAGAATTTACCGGTACCGTAAAACAAGTGAGCAATTATATAAATCCTAACAACAGGAGTTTTGAAATCCATGTAGAAATACCCAATTCCCAAGGGCTGGTAAAGCCTAATATGATTGCAACGGTTAAGGTTAATGATTACAAAGCCGAAAACGCCATTACGGTTCCCGAAAACGTGCTTCAGGAAAATTCGGCCGGGGAAACTATTGCCTTTTTATACAAACCTCTCAATGACTCCATTGGCGAAGCGGTGCGTACGGTGATAGAACCAGGATTATCCTACGCCAACCATACGGAGGTAAAATCCGGTCTTAAAAAAGGGGACACTTTAATTTTGGAAGGTGCCAAAAACCTCAGAGATGGTCAGCGAGTGACTATCAAAAAATAAAGAAATCTTTGCGAAAATGAGCAAAAATCCATACAAAGAATTTAGTATTTCCTCTTGGGCCATCGACAATAAAATGACGGTGTATGTCATTATGGCCATTATTTTATTTCTGGGGGCATTTGCCTATTACAGCATGCCCCGGGAAGCGTTTCCGGAAATTATTGAAACCAAAATTTACGTAAGTTCCATTAACCCTGGAAACTCCGCCGAAGACGTAGAAAAATTTATTACAGAACCTTTAGAGGAAGAATTTAGGGGCGTGGCCGGCGTTAAGGAAATAACCTCCACTACCCTTCAGGATTATTCCATCATAATAGTCGAATTTGAGGAAACCGTAGAAATTCCCGTTGCAAAACAGCGGATTAAGGACAAGGTTGATCAAGTAAAGGCAGAAACTACCTGGCCTGTATTAACCAATGGCGCCAAAGTAGAACCCAATGTTTTCGAGCTTAACTTTTCCGAAGAAATGCCCATCCTCAATATTAATTTGACTGGAGATTATCCTGTTCAACAAATTAAGGATTACGCCAAATATCTTCAGGACCAAATAGAATTACTACCGGAAGTTAAGGAAGCTACTATACGTGGGGTCGATGATAAAGAAGTGGAAGTAGCCGTCGATCTCTATAAAATGTCCGCCTCAGAAGTAAGTTTTAATGATATCATAAACGCGATAAAAGGAGAAAATATCACTATTTCGGGAGGAAATATTATTACCCACGGCGTTCAGAAGAACATCAGGATCACCAGTGAGGTCCAGGATCCAAAAGAACTGGAAAATGTAGTGGTCAAGAGAGATGATGGAATCATATTTTTAAGAGACATTGCCGACATAAAGTTCAAGGAAAAAGATGCCACCACCTACGCCCGTGAATTCGGCAAACCTGTAGTAATGCTGGATGTGAAAAAAAGGGCGGGCAAAAATATGATCCAAGCCGTTAATGAGATTAAGGAACTGGTGGCAAAAGAACAAGAAAATTATTTGCCTCAAGGTTTGGAAATAAGTCTCTCCAACGACCAATCCATAAAAACAGAAAATCAAGTAAATGACTTGGTGAACAACATCATATTTGGAGTTATACTGGTGGTTTTGGTCCTTATGTTCTTTCTGGGTTTTCGGAATGCACTTTTCGTAGGTTTCGCAATTCCGCTATCCATGTTAATGTCCTTGTTTATTCTTTCCGCCCTGGGCTTTACCCTAAACACCATGGTTTTGTTTGGGTTGGTAATGGGTTTAGGGATGTTGGTGGACAACGGAATTGTGGTAGTGGAGAACGTGTACAGTTTAATGAGCGAGGGCATGCCACGTAGAAAAGCCGCCAAACAAGGAATGGGCGAAATTGCCTGGCCTATTATTGCTTCCACGGCAACTACGCTGGCGGCGTTTTTCCCACTCGGACTTTGGCCGGGAACGATTGGAAAGTTTATGATTTATTTTCCGATAACATTATCTGTGGTACTTACCTCTTCCCTATTTGTTGCCCTTGTAATCAACTCGATGTTGACCTCGGAGTTTATGAAAGTTGAAGAGGAATCAATTTCGAAAAAGAAACTGATACGCTGGAGCTTAATATTATTAGGAGTAGGAATTATTTTGTTGACAGCAGGATTTGCACTTGATGTAGCTGCCCTCCGTGGTTTTGGTAACCTGGCAATTCTTTCTGCAATAATGCTGTGGTTCTATAAATATGTTTTGAGCAAAGCCGTGGATTATTTCCAGTACAAGTCCCTAAAACAACTTGAAGACGCTTATGAACGGCTTCTAAAGTATGCCATTAAGGGCAGAAAAGCATACGTATTTCTTTATGGTACCGTCGCAGCTCTTATTTTGTCCTTTGTATTGGTAGGTATTCTTAAACCAAAAGTGCTTTTCTTTCCGGAGAACCAGCCTAATCAAATTATCACCTATATAGAATATCCACAAGGAACTGATATCGAAAAAACAAATGAGCTGACCAAAAAAGTGGAGCAGCGCATTTATGACGTCATCTCTAAATACGATGATAACGGCTATAATTATATGGTAGAAAGTGCCATTTCACAGGTAGGTCAAGGAGCAGGAAACCCTATGACCGATGGTGGACAGAGCACGGACATGCCCCAAAAAGGAAAAGTGACCCTTTCCATGCGTGATTATCAACTCCGCCGGGGGATAAAAAGTAGTGATGTCCTTGAGGAAGTTCGTGAAGCAGTCAAAGGATTTCCAGGTGCATCGGTAATTGTGGAAAAAGACGCTGCCGGCCCGCCGGTGGGATATCCCATTAACATTGAATTACGCGGCGATGATTATGACGAAATGCTTAGGGTAGCCGAAAACCTGCGCACCTTTATCGAGAATACAGGTATTGCTGGAATTGAGGAACTCAAAATCGATGTCAATAAGAACAAACCGGAAATGAATATCAATGTTGATCGCGAAAAAGCGGGATTGGTGGGAATTTCTTCGGCACAAATAGGCCAGACTTTGCGAAGAGCAATTTTTGGGGAAGAAGCTTCTACCTATAAGGAAGATGACGAAGATTATGAGATAAACGTGCGGCTTTCCGATAAATACAGATATGATGAGAGCGTCCTTTTTAACCAGCCTATCACCTTTCGCAACAACCAGGGGAAAATAGTCCAAGTTCCGATAGCATCGGTTATTTCAAAAAAGAACACCTCGTCTTTTAGTTCCATTAAAAGAAAGAATTTAAAACGGACCATTACTTTGTATTCCAACGTTTTGGGCGGATACAATCCAAATGAAATCGTGGCGGATCTAAAAACAGAACTCCAAAATTACGATCTGCCACGTGATATCACTTTGGCATTTACTGGTGAACAGGAAAAGCAAGCGGACAACATGGGCTTTTTGCTATTGGCACTTTTCTTTGCCTTGGGAGGAATTATGTTGATTTTGGTTGCCCAGTTCAACTCCCTCTCCAAACCGGTAATTATTCTTTCCTCCGTGGTTCTTAGTTTGGCAGGGGTTTTCTTGGGAATGGTGATTTTCCATATGGACTTTATCATCATTATGACCATGATGGGAATTATATCGCTCGCGGGTATCGTGGTTAACAACGCCATAGTACTTATCGACTATACCCAGATTTTAATCGATAGAAAAATGTACGAACTGGAAATGGACGAGGATGATATGCTCACCAAGCGTCAATATTTTGATATAATCGTTGCAGGTGGAAAATCCCGTTTGCGACCCGTTCTATTGACCGCAATTACCACAGTTCTTGGTTTGATTCCGCTGGCAATTGGATTCAACATTGATTTCTTCGGGCTTTTTACCGATTATAATCCCAATATTTATATTGGAGGAGATAACGTAATCTTTTGGGGACCTTTGGCATGGACCGTAATATTCGGGTTGACATTTGCCACATTCTTAACCTTGATTGTAGTACCAGTGATGTTCTATTTGGTGTTACGCGCTAAAATTAAATTCAGAAAAAGAAGAAAAATGAAGGAGATTAAAAAAATTAGAGCCAACCAATTGATAAGCAGTGAAAGAACTGTTTGATTAGAAATTCTTGAACCAGACCCGCTGATACTGTAAATATTGGTGGGTTTGTTTTTACAATGAATTGTTTCTTGTTTTAAGTCCAAATCCTATAGTATTATTTATCTGAAAATACCCAGGATAACAAATGTCGAAATCTGGCATCCAATATCTTTTAACTTATTAAATTTGCATTCTTTTTAATGCGAGTTCCTTTACTCAAGCATTTAATTTTAACAAGTAAAAATCTCCCAATATAAGGGATGTATTATGTACAGAACGCACAACAACGGCCAGCTTCGCGCCACTGATATCGATAAGGAAGTTACCCTTTCGGGATGGGTACAAACCATTCGTGACAAAGGATTTATGATATGGGTGGACCTTCGTGATCGCTATGGCATAACGCAACTTATTTTTGATGAAGACCGAAGTTCCAAGGAATTGATGCAGAAAGCATCAGAATTGGGCCGTGAATTTGTTATACAGGTAACCGGAACCGTAATTGAGCGCCAATCAAAAAATCCAAATATGCCTACGGGAGATGTGGAAATTTTGGTAAAAGAACTCACCGTTTTAAATAAATCCAAAACCCCACCATTTACCATTGAAGACGAAACCGATGGTGGTGAAGATCTACGGATGAAATATAGGTATTTGGACATCCGCAGAAATCCCGTGCGTGAAAATCTGATTTTTAGACATAAAGTTGCTATTGCAGTAAGAAACTATCTTTCTGAAAAAGGCTTTATCGAGGTGGAAACGCCCTACCTAATTAAATCTACTCCCGAAGGTGCTCGTGATTTTGTGGTGCCTTCCCGGATGAATGAAGGTCAATTTTATGCGCTTCCACAATCGCCTCAAACTTTTAAGCAGTTGTTGATGGTGGGCGGAATGGATAAATATTTTCAAATAGTAAAATGTTTTAGGGATGAGGATTTGCGAGCTGACCGTCAGCCGGAATTCACCCAAATAGATTGTGAGATGGCATTTGTGGACCAAGAGGAAATCCTAAATGTTTTTGAGGGAATGACACGCCATCTTCTAAAGGAAATAAATGGAGTTGAAATTGCCGAGTTTCCTAGAATGACTTATGATGAGGCCATGGCAAAATACGGGAACGACAAGCCGGATATCCGTTTTGGAATGGAATTCGGTGAACTGAACGACGTTGCCCAACATAAAGACTTTAGCGTGTTTAACCAAGCAGAGTTGGTTGTGGGCATTGCTGTCCCTGGCGGAAATAAATATACCCGAAAAGAAATAGATACCTTGATAGACTGGGTAAAACGCCCACAAATTGGCGCTCTGGGAATGGTTTATGTTCGTTACAATGAAGACGGCACTTTTAAATCATCGGTGGATAAGTTTTATTCGGAAGAAGATCTTGCGAAATGGGCCGAGGCTACAAAGGCCGAACCAGGGGATCTTATTTGTGTACTTTCTGGTGAAAAAAATAAAGTTAGGACACAACTAAGCGCCTTGCGTATGCACTTAGCCGAGGAACTGGGATTAAGGAATTCCAAAGAATTCGCTCCGCTATGGGTGGTAGATTTTCCTTTGTTGGAATGGGATGAAGACACCAAAAGATTTTATGCTATGCACCATCCTTTTACTTCTCCCAAGCCAGGACAATTTGAACTTCTAGCTTCGGATCCTGCTTCGGTAAAAGCCAATGCCTATGATTTGGTTTTGAACGGAAACGAGATAGGAGGCGGTTCCATTAGGATCCACGACAAGGTTATTCAATCCAAAATGTTCGATTACCTAGGTTTTACTCCAGAAGAGGCAAAATCACAATTCGGGTTCCTGATGGAAGCATTTCAATATGGCGCCCCTCCGCACGGCGGACTGGCATTTGGTTTGGATAGGTTGGTAGCGATTTTGGGAGGTCAGGAAACAATTCGTGATTTTATTGCTTTCCCAAAAAACAATTCCGGTAGGGATGTAATGATAGACGCGCCTGCCCCTATTGCTGCAGATCAATTGGAAGAACTTCATTTAAAGGTGGAAATAAGAAAATAATAATTTATCTTTAATTGCCATTTTTCTTGAACATGAAAAACTTTTTGATCATACTGTTTTTTCTGGTAGTAATTGCCTTAGGCCTGGGTTTCTATATAAAAAATAATGATGAAGCTACTGGGAATCTGATTATCGGCATTTCCTTAATGGTAGGATTTTTTATTTTGATGCCCGCCTTTATTTATCATCGGTGGAAAGATAAAAAGGTACAGGATTATATGCTGAACAAAGAGAACATTATGAAAATGCACGACTATCAAAATAAAAAAGATTGAAGGGCTAGATTTCAAAAAAAATTGCTGATAGAGTTAAACATCAAATTAATTTCGTCTTAAATTTGTTTCTATAATCAATTTTTTATTTTTACAATGGAAGGAACAGTAAAGTTTTTTAACGAATCAAAAGGTTTTGGTTTTATTACCAACGAAAAAACCGGAAAGGACATTTTCGTTCACGTCACCGGGTTGAACGGACAAACCTTAAGAGAGGGTGACAGGGTAGAATATGTTGAGGAAGAGGGGCGGAAAGGTAAAGTAGCGGCACAGGTACGCATTATACAAGACTAGGAATACTGAAACTCAAAGCATAAGCCTTTCATAATTGAAGGGCTTTTTTAATTTCCGCTATTTTTTGGATCGCTGTTCCTTAAAAAAGTCCATCACCAATTGTGAACATTCCTTCTCCATAACACCCCCGGACATTTTTGTTCTTGGATGAAGCTGGGTACCCATTACCAAACATCCCCGCTGCAAATCACGAGCGCCATAAACAATTTTGGATATTTGGCTCCAGTACAAGGCACCTGCACACATCTGGCAAGGTTCCAAGGTAACGTAAAGGGTACAATCCGTTAAGTATTTTCCTCCCAAGAAATTTGCTGCCGCAGTAATCGCCTGCATTTCGGCGTGGGCGGTAACATCATTAAGGGTTTCGGTAAGATTGTGCCCTCGGGCGATAATCTGGTTGTTAATCACTATAATTGCCCCAATAGGAACCTCACCTTTTTCATAGGCCATCTCGGCTTCTTGGAGCGCACGTTTCATAAAATAATTATGGTCAAAAGGTTCTATGGGAGTCACAAACTATAAATTTTAGGACACATCAATATGGAATAGCGAAAATACAAATTAACAAAGTAAAGAATCCTTCAATTAACAATTTACAATAATCGTACCTTTGCACGGTGTCAAGCAAGCTCCTAAATACCATTAGATCCCCAAAAGATCTACGTAAAATTCCTCAGGAAAAACTGCCTATTCTCGCGCAGGAACTTCGGGAATTTATAATAAATATAGTAGCCACCAAGGAAGGGCATTTAGGCGCCAGTTTGGGTGTGGTTGAACTGACCATCGCGCTGCATTACGTTTTTAATACCCCGGACGACCTATTGGTTTGGGATGTTGGCCACCAAGCGTACGGCCATAAAATTTTAACCGGCAGGCAGGAAATTTTCCATACCAACAGACAACTGGGCGGCATCAGTGGCTTTCCCAAACGTGAAGAAAGTATTTTCGACACCTTTGGTGTGGGCCATAGTAGTACAGCGATATCTGCGGCTTTGGGAATGGCCATTGCATCCCGATTAAAGGGCGATATACATAAACAGCATATTGCCGTAGTAGGCGATGCTTCCATTGCCAGCGGGATGGCTTTTGAAGCTCTAAATCATGCGGGAGTAACAGATACCAATTTATTGGTGATACTTAACGATAATGCTATTGGTATTGATCCCAGTGTGGGTGCGCTAAAAAACTATTTGACCAAAGTAAAATCCAATGGTGATTCTACTTCGGATAATATCTTTGAAGCCCTGAATTTAAATTATTCGGGTCCCATCGATGGACACGATTTAAATTTGGTCATTTCCGAGTTACGCCGACTCAAAGATGTTCCTGGTCCAAAATTATTGCATCTTATCACGAAAAAAGGCAAAGGCCTTAGACAAGCTGAAGAGAATCAAGTTGTTTACCACGCTCCTGGAAAATTCAATGCCCTTACGGGCGATTTGAACCCGAAAAACGAGACGGCACAACCGCCCAAATTTCAGGATGTATTTGGCAAAACCCTGATAGAACTTGCTACCTACAACCAAAAAATTATAGGCATTACCCCAGCCATGCCCACGGGAAGCTCCTTGAAGTTTATGATGGATATTTTCCCCGATCGCGCGTTCGATGTAGGCATTGCCGAACAGCATGCCGTGACTTTTGCCGCAGGAATGGCTACCCAAGGATTCCACGTATTTTGTAACATTTATTCAACCTTTTTACAACGGGCTTACGATCAAGTAATACACGACGTATGCCTTCAGAAAATTCCCGTTATATTCTGTTTGGATCGCGCGGGAATTGTGGGAGAGGATGGGGCAACACATCATGGGATATTCGATTTGGCTTATTTAAATTGCATTCCCAATCTCATAATATTCGCCCCACGGAATGAAATCGAACTGCGCAATATTATGTATACCGCCCAACTAGGCTTGGAATTACCCATATTTATAAGATATCCAAGAGGCAGGGGCAGTATGCTGGAATGGGAGCTTCCCTTTAAAAAGATTGAGATTGGCCAAGCAGAAATTTTAAAAGAAGGTACAACAACCGTATTGTTATGTATGGGGCCCATGGGACTTAGTGCACTAAAAGCCATAGACCTGCTTCCTGCTGACATTCAAAAAACGGTGGGTTGTATTGATATGCGATTCTTAAAACCTTTGGATGAAGAGATGCTTCATAGGGTTTACAATAAATATCAGCGGATTCTCACTTTGGAAGACGGTACGGTAAAGGGCGGGCTGGGCACTTCGGTGGCTACTTTTGCCACAATTCATAATTATCAACAACCGATAGAAATACTTGGAGTACCCGATATTTTCCCCGAACAAGGAACAACTGAAGAATTAAAAGATCTTTTGGGCCTTTCCATTGAAAAGATAAGAAATAAACTATTGCTCCCCCAAAATTAAAAGGCTGCCCAATTGGACAGCCTATTTAATCAAACTTTATATATACTTCAATCTTACTTTACAACCAATTTGGATGTTTGGGAATATCCATTACCTTCAATTTGAATAAGGTAAATACCTGTTTTCAAATTGCTGATATTGATGCTTCTTGTAGTTGGCATTTCAACTTTCTGATCCAAAACCTTTCTACCTTCCATATCATAAATAGCAACAGTTGCCTGTCCGATATCAAATCTTGATTGAATATTCAATTCATCTTGTGCAGGGTTTGGGAAGATTATAAAACTATTGTCGGCCTTTCCAAAATCTCCAGTTCCAAGATTACATTCCGCTGGCACATCAAATGCTTCAGTACCATCGGACTTGCTGTTGGAACTTCCTTGAGATGCGCTAAGTCCTAATCCTCTTTTTGCAAAGGCATTCCAAATCAAACACTTATTAGCTCCTCCATTGGCAATAAGATCGGCTTCAATAATAGCGTCCCTTCCGTCAACAAACCCAGGTCGGCACGGTTGAATTTTAAGTGCATCCACTACCAATTGTAGCGCTTTGTTATTTCCTCCCGTGCCATTATAGATATCCGGATCAAATCCATATTCATCTATAAAAGCCCAAGTTAGGTCCCATAGCATAGTGGCCCAAACGGAGCCAACACCATGGGGAACTGCTTGGCTTTTAATATTGTTGTAGGTAAAATTATTTATAGTAAAGTCTGTGCTATAGGCTTTTGTCCTTAAACCAAGACCACCTGTTCCTTGACCAAGGGCATAAGTTCCAATTCCTCTTGGATCCGCAGCTTGATCTCCGGATTTCATTGTAAGCATCAATCCAAAGTAATCGCTCCATCCTTCCCCCATTTGCTCATCATTGCTTAGACATCCAGAGTTAAAACGGCCACCTGTAAGTCTAACTGAAATACCGTGGCCATATTCGTGTGCCACTACCACATTGTCAATATCTCCATCTCTTTGATTGGGATCCGTTCCAGAACCATCATCAACTAAGGTTGCATTTACAGTATCACTATTGGTAAGGGCTGCAATTATAGCTTCTCCATCTGTTTGATAAACCATTATGGCAGGAATTGTTATTCCCGTACCGGTCCCACCCATAATAATAGGGTCACCGGGAGCGTTATTCACCATCACTACAGCAAGCGCACCGGCTTCTTGTGCCTTAAGTGCTTTCGCCGCAAAATCACAGGAACCTCTTCTTATTACCGCAATTTTTCCAGCTATACTTGAGGCGTTGGTCAAGGGATCGCAGGCATCATTAGGATCTTCGGAAGTTCCGGAAGAATTATCATCCACTACCAAAACCAAATCGGCAGTAATGGGTGTTGTAGGCAAAGGTGGTGCAAATTGCGAATCGCGACTATAGTAGCTACCTGCCAATGGCCCATTATTTACTGTAAGAAAAGTTCCCAATACTGCTCCGGGAGAACTCCATAGATACATCTGCATTCTTCCTGAAACCCCGTCCGGTCCGGTGCTGAAATTGGCATTATTTAAACCACTTCCATCTTGCGCCTCTGCAATTACACCATCATTGGGATTTCCTCCCCTACCATAATTATTGGTCTGGAAGTTTCCACTTTCCTCATCAAAACCATATTGATAGAAAACATCGTGCATGATGTTGTTCATATAGAAAAGGTTGGTTATTGCCCCATTGGTAAAGTTGAAGGGATTATTGGGCAAATTGTAGGGAAAATCGAATAGCAAATTGGCACCACCATCGGCAAGTGCACCACCGCCATCGTTTCCACCGTGATCCTCCCTTGCGAGAACGTTGTTACCTCGGGTGGTTGTATATTCAGCTCCCACTACACCGTCGGTATCATGCCAACCGTAAGGCGAGGCGAGTGCATTGGAAGGATCGGATACCAATTGGTCAGATCCGTCATTGGGACCAATCAAAGGAATCGGGAATACCCGGTAACTGGGAGTAGCCACAGTATTTTGAATAGAAGGTATCTTATTTATATTTTCATTAGCAAAAAGAATACTTTCCGAATTTGAATGGGAATGAGCACCTTCCCCAAAATCACAATTCAAAACCCAATCATCGGTGGATAGCAATTCCCCTGTGTTAGCGTCTATCCTTACACTATAATAATGCTTTGCATTCAACGGATAAATACTAAGATCCCAAGCCAATTTATATTTGGAACCATTATCTACACTTTGATAAACCAATTGAACGGGAATATTTTCCAAAGAAATTCCCCCTTTGGAGAACAAATAGGAATTATGATCAGAAGTTTTAAGCAGGTTTAATCCGTTTGGACTATCCAATCCCAATCCTTGCGTGGCTTTTGAAATAGCAGCTAAAGCCGATATAGACGGATTTGTACCATTTACCTTGGCGGAAAGGTTTTCCACAAAAGAAAGCTTTGCACTTACCACAGAACCATCCTTTATAACAAAAGGCGAAACGGAATTGAAAACTTTAATACCTTGATGATATTGGTCTACATAAACATTATGCCCTTTCAAACTTTTGGAAAAGCTCTGGGACCCGATGGAAATATCAGAAAAATCCCTTTGTTTATAATTGGATCTTGATTGATATTGCTGTAAATACGATTTCACCGTGGCGGTAAAATCCTGTCCAAAAGAAACATTGACAGCGAAGAAAATAAATAAATAAATAATTTTTTTCATGCAAAGAGTGTTAGGTTATTGAATACGCGTAGAGTGTTAGACAGGTGTGTGTCAAAAATTCTTTATCTCCATAAAAATCTGGATTCCCAAAAATATCATAAAACATAAGATAATTGTGGTAGAAGAGGATTTTTAACATTCAAAAGACAAATCTTATAGATTTCCTTTCACTTTTTGAAATATCTGCACGGCACTTCCATCCGTAAGTCTGCTAATATGACCGCAACATTCCATCAAATAATCATAGACAGAATTATATTTGGAAATAGAAGGAGAAAAGGTTCTCAATAAAACTTTATCATATTGCCGGGCCACGCCGTTATAATTGTTTTCAAAAGCCGTGGTAAATACATGAAGCAAGGTATTGAGAATGTTATAGCCGGCAATTTCTTTTTCACGGACCTCCTGACTGCGATAAATTCTTTCTACACTTATTTTAATAATATCGTGGATTTGCGCCTTGAATTTACTTGATTCCAAAAGTGTTTCATTATAGGTGCCTTTCAATATCGCTTCCTCGTTTTCAAGAAAAATTGAAACTGCTTCGGCCACCAAGGTATTTATTGCCAAGGATCGGAGGTAAGCTAGTCTATCTTGGGAGGTTTGAAGCTGATAATAGGTATCGGCCTTCAGGTTTGATCGCACCAGATTAATCAAATATTCCAGGGCCATCTCCTCTTCTATTAAACCTAAATTGATCCCATCTTCAAAATCAATAATAGTGTAGCAAATATCATCTGCCGCTTCAACCAAAAATGCCAGAGGATGACGTGCATATCCTCCGCTGTCCGTTCTCTTCAGCAAACCGAGCTCCTCTGCAACTTCATGAAAAAATGGTACGTCTCCTTGGAAAATACCATATTTTTTATCGCTAACGTTAAGGGAAGGTTTTTTGGGAAGAGATTCCTTGGGATATTTCATAAAGGCGCCCAAGGTGGCATATGTAAGGCGCAAACCTCCCTTTACCCCATTTTTGGATTCAGTCAGGATTTTAAATCCATTGGCATTACCCTCAAAATCGATTAAATCCTGATATTCCTTTTCAGAAAGATAATCCTGAAAACGTTTTCCTGGGCCATTCAGAAAATAATCACCAATTGCTTTTTCCCCACTATGTCCAAAGGGTGGATTTCCAATATCGTGGGCCAAAGCAGCAGCGGCAACAATACCTCCAAAATCATTAAACTTATAGCCAAAGTCCTCGGCAAGGGATGGGTATTTTTTAAGGACTTCCTTACCCACTTTTCGGCCCAAGGATCGGCCAACAACGGAAACCTCCAGACTATGGGTTAGCCGGGTGTGCACAAAAGAAGTTTTGGAAAGTGGAATTACCTGGGTTTTGTCCTGAAGACTTCTAAAGGCGGAAGAAAAAATAACCCGATCATAATCCACTTCAAACCCGAGACGGGTTTCATCTTCTTCTTTTCGAAATCTTTTAAAAGTATCTCCCTGCTTCCGGAGAGATAGCAATTGTTCCCATTGCATCATATCGTTTTGGATTTTGACGCAATATACCAATTTCAAAAAGTAAAATATACCGATTTACCCACAAGAATGAAGGCGAGAATATCGGAGCCTAAGCGATTAATCCCTTCTATTTAAAAGATAACGATAATCCTCAAAACTTAGCCCACCCGTATAGATTTGGATGGATTTCCGGATAAGCTCCCGCGCCTGCTCTGCGGTATAGCCCAAACCAATAGCATATTTTTCTACAAGAAAACGCTCGTGGTCGTCGATTACGTTATCCGCGAAGATAATTCGGAACAAATCGTGCATACGTTCCAACCGTCGCTCTGCCGAATTCGGTGGACTTATAGGATATATGGTAGGATCCTTCAAGATCTTTTCATATTCATTCTCATCGATATCCAACTTAATGGCAAAATCCTTCAGCATTTTCTCCTCCTCTTTTCCTAATTTTCCATTGACAGTGGCAAGGTTGGTAATGGCTGCAAAATGGCTAAGATTCCGGGAATGTTCCCCGCTTTCAAATAAATCCGTAAATGACATATTTTTGTTTTAGATAGTGAGCAAATATAGAATTTGTAAATGACAAATACGAGCAAAAGAATGCTTCTTGTTTTTCGGGAAATCCACTAAACTTTTCTTAATAATCCACGTAGGATTGCCCTCTTTGAGTATTTTTATTTGATACTCAGAAAAGAAATGCCGAAACCCCTTCTTGTTTTTAACGACAAAGGAATCTACTGCCAACAGGCCGACGTATATATCGATGCTTGGCGCCCGGTGGATAAATGCATCGTAACCCACGGGCATGCGGATCACAGCCGTTGGGGCCATAAGCACTATATTACCCACCACAATAATGTTCCCATAATTAAACATAGATTGGGTGAAATAGCAGTAACAGGCAAAGCGTGGAACGAAACCTTCACAATAAATGGTGTAAAATTTTCCCTGCATCCTGCTGGGCATATCATTGCTTCCAGTCAAGTAAGAGTTGAATACAAAGGAGAAGTCTGGGTTTTTACCGGCGACTTTAAAACCGAAGATGACGGTTTGGCCGAACCTTTTGAACCTATAAAATGCCATACATTTATTACCGAATGCACCTTTGGACTTCCCGCCTTTAAATGGGAACCACAAACCGAAGTATTTAAAGATATCAACGAATGGTGGGCAACAAATAAATCTGAAGGAAGGACTTCAATTCTATTTGGTTACAGTTTGGGAAAGGGACAGCGGCTTTTAAAGCATTTGGACACTTCCATAGGGACCATATACACCCACGGCGCAGTGGAGAATATGACAGAAGTAGTTCGTCCCTATTACAAATTACCTCCTACGACCTTGATTACCCGTGAAACATCTAAAGATGAAATAAAAGGAAATATAGTGGTTGCCCCGCCCAGTGCCCACGGTAGCACCTGGATACGGAGGATGGTCCCTTTTGTTACTGGCTCTGCCAGTGGATGGATGACCTTTCGGGGGGCTAGACGAAGACGTGCCATTGACAGAGGTTTTGTATTGAGCGATCACGCCGATTGGGAGGGCTTGTTATCGGCAATAGAGGCCACAGGTTGCGAAAAAATTATCACTACCCACGGCTATACCGATATTTTTTCACGGTATTTAAGAGAAGAACTGGGATACGACGCCAGGACCGAGAAAACCCAATATGAAGAGGAAAGTTCTGAATCAGATAAAAAAATGGACACCTCCACTCCCCTCGGTGACCTAAATTCAGAATATCAGCGAAACATTGTAAATATTGACAAAATAATTGAAAATGAAGATTGATTCAACAAAAATACAAGCCAAGGGTTCCCCTCGTTTTTTTAAGGGGTGGCTCGCTTGCGGGACTGGTTGGTTATGAAGAAATTCTCACAACTCATAAAAAAGCTCGACAGTACCAATAAAACCAATGAAAAGGTTGCGGCGCTTACGGAGTATTTCCTTAATGCGGATGAGGATGACAAATTATGGACCATTGCCATCCTTTCTCATCGCCGGCCCAAACGTCCTGTCAATACCACCCTTCTTAGAATATGGGCAACCGAAATCAGCGGCATTCCGCTCTGGCTTTTTGAGGAAAGCTATCATATAGTTGGGGATTTGGCAGAAACTATCGCGCTCATCTTACCTACACGCGAGCAAAGCGCTGAGACCTCCAAATCCTTATCACAATTTATTCAGGAAATCATTGTCTTGCGAACCATTCCCGATGATGAAAAAAAGAAATACCTACACGACAATTGGTTGGCATTGAATTATTTTGAAAGATTTGTTTTTAATAAAATCATTACGGGAAGCTTCAGGATTGGTGTAAGCCAAAAACTGATGACCCGCGCCCTTTCCAAAGCCACGGGAATAGACGAAGACATTCTTGCCTATAAACTGATGGGCGATTGGACTCCGGAAAACACTTCCTATAAAAAACTTATTCTTGAACAGAATGACGAAGACTATCTCAGCAAACCCTATCCTTTTTATTTGGCGTATGCAGTTGAGGATAATTTCCGGGAGGACCTTGGTCCCATTTCCGATTGGAGTTTTGAACATAAATGGGATGGTATCCGTAGTCAGGTCATAATCCGCAATGATGAAGTTTTTGTATGGTCGCGCGGGGAGGAATTGGTCACGGATAAATATCCCGAATATCAGGAGTTTTTAAAGGTCATTCCCAATGGAACTGTATTGGATGGAGAAATACTTCCTTTTGGTGAAGGGGAAATAGGAAATTTTAATGCGCTGCAAACCAGGATAGGAAGAAAGAATATTTCAAAAGCACTTTTAAAAAAAACGCCCGTAATCTTAAATGCATACGATCTTTTGGAATGGGAAGGAAAGGACATTCGGCAAAAACCATTTGTTGAAAGAAGACGAATTTTGGATAAATTGATTTCAGGTGTCAATTCTGCCGAAATAGGATTGTTTTTAAGCGAAACAATGACCTTTGACACTTGGGAGGAAGCCGCCGCGGAGAGAGATTTTTCCCGGGATAAACGCAGTGAGGGACTGATGCTAAAACGAAAAGATTCACCTTATCTAGTAGGAAGAAAAAAAGGCGATTGGTGGAAATGGAAAATAGATCCCTTTACCATAGACGCCGTTCTTACCTATGCCATGCGGGGTCACGGCCGAAGAGCCAATCTTTATACCGATTACACCTTTGCCCTATGGGAAAATGGCGAGTTGGTCACTTTTGCCAAGGCGTATTCAGGTTTGACCGACGCCGAATTCCGTCAACTGGATGCATGGATAAAAAACAACACTTTGGAACGATTTGGCCCCGTAAGAAGCGTTACCCCCCACCACGTTTTCGAAATCGCCTTTGAAGGAATTGCCGAAAGCAGCAGGCACAAAAGCGGCATTGCCGTCCGTTTTCCGAGAATGCTAAGGTGGCGAAAAGACAAGCCGGTGGAGGAAGCAAATACGTTGAGCGATTTAAAAGCCCTAATTCCGAGGTAACTTTAGCGAAGCAAAAGTCACCGAAAGAATCTGTAAAACGGAGGCTATCGATATTCAATGAGAGCAAGTCTATTCATTATTGATTGAAGGCTGAGTTATCAGTACTTGGAGATTAATTTACAGATTGCTTCGCTTCGCTCTTAATAGTAAAGTTATATATCCGAAGCTAAGATCGGACTTTTAAAAAATTAGACTGGTTGGTTCCCCTCCTTTTAAAGGAGGGGTGGCTCGCTTGCGAGACGGGGTGGTTATTTCATTTTTTTCATTAAATTTAATTATGAAAAATCGAATCCATAATCTCAAGGAAATGGAGGTTTACAGAAAAAATCTCCGAAACAATGGCACTAGTGCAGAAGCCTTTTTGTGGAATCATTTAAAAGAATCAAAATTGGAAGGAAGAAAATTCCGAAGACAACATAGTATTAAAAGATTCATTGTTGATTTCTACTGTCCTTCTGAAAAATTGATCGTGGAACTTGATGGACAGGTCCATTTTAATGAAATAGCTCAAGAATATGATAGAAAACGTGAGAAAGAATTAAAAGATTTAGGATTTACAATAATCCGATTTGAAAATAAGATGGTTTTTGATTTTATGCCTTCTGTACTTAAAGATATTACAGACCACTTTAAAAAGGGACAATAACCCTTCCGTCTCGCTAGCAAACAACTTTCTTTTAAAAATGGAAGGAACCCAAAAAAAAGCTACGCTTTTAAAGAGCACGAGTAAAAAAAGAACTCCCCACCTTTTTTCAAGGAGGGGTGGCTCGCTTGCGAGACGGGTGGTTTTACTAATCTCTTAATTAATCCAAACAATAAACTCGAAATTGAACCATAAAGACCAAATTTCCCTCGCCACTTCCTGGTTCCAAAAAAACAACTGGACCCCATTCCCCTTCCAAATCAAAACCTGGAAAGCTTTTCTAGACGGAAAGCACGGGCTATTAAACGCCCCAACCGGCAGTGGAAAAACCTATGCGCTGTGGATTCCAATCGTACTTCAATATTTAAAAAACAATCCCAATTATAAAACAAAACACACCAAAGGTTTAAAAGCCATTTGGATTACTCCACTGAGGGCGCTTTCCGTGGAAATACAACAAGCGGCACAGCGTTTTGCGGATGATTTGGGAACAGGACTTACGGTTGGAATTCGTTCGGGCGATACATCCCAAAGCGAAAGGGCAAAACAAAAACGGCAAATGCCCGATTTGTTGATTACCACACCCGAAAGTTTGATGCTTTTATTGGCTTCAAAAGATTATGAAAAAACCTTTAAAGACCTCACCGCAATTGTGGTGGATGAATGGCACGAACTTTTGGGAAGCAAGCGCGGGGTGCAGATGGAGCTGGGACTTTCAAGATTAAAAACTGTTGCTCCCAAACTTAGGATTTGGGGAATATCTGCTACTATTGGAAACTTGGATGAGGCGATGGACGTCCTACTCGGCCCTTCGGCTCCGCTCAAGGACCAAGATACCCCGGTTGTTGAGCGGAGCCGAAATGCAGTTCTGATAAAGGCAAAACAAAAGAAGAAAATAGAAGTCCGCTCCATCATTCCCAAGAAAATGGAAACTTTTCCTTGGCGTGGGCATCTGGGGCTTCATCTTTTAGAAGAAATCATTCCTATTATTAAAGCCAGCAAGACCACTTTAATTTTTACCAATACGAGAGGTCAGTGTGAAATCTGGTTTCAAAAAATATTGAGCGCTCATCCTGAATTCGCCGGTGAAATTGCTATGCACCACGGCAGTATCGCCAAAGAAACACGGTTGTGGGTAGAACAGGCCATTCGCAATGAATCATTAAAAGCGGTTGTGGCTACTTCAAGCTTGGATTTGGGGGTGGATTTTGCTCCTGTGGAAACCGTTATTCAAATTGGCGGACCCAAAGGTGTTGCCAAGTTTTTACAGCGGGCAGGACGAAGCAATCATAGGCCGGGAGAACCCTCGATAATTTACTTTTTACCTACCCACGCTTTGGAATTGCTTGAAGCCTCCGCCTTAAAAAGAGCGGTAAAAGAAGAGGTGGTGGAAGACAGAATTCCTTATCTCTTAAGCTTTGACGTTTTGATACAATACTTAATTACATTGGCTGTTGGCAATGGATTTTATCTCAAGGAAATTTTTCCCGAAATCCAGAGCACTTTCTGTTTTCAGGGAATTACAGAGGAGCAATGGCGCTGGTGCTTAAACTTTATCACCCTGGGAAGCCAAAGTCTGCAAGCCTATGACGAGTACAAAAAAGTGGAAGTGATGGAGGACGGATTGTTTAAAGTAGAAAGCAGGCAGATTGCCATGATGCATCGGTTAAGCATTGGAACTATTGTAAGCGATTCTATGTTAATGGTGAAATATGTTACAGGTGGATTTATCGGCACCATAGAAGAATGGTTCCTCAGCAAGCTTAAACCTGGCGATAGCTTTGTTTTTGCCGGAAGGACATTGGAATTGGTCCGACTCCGACAAATGGTGGCCCAAGTGCGGAAATCAACTAAGAAATCCGGTAAAGTAGCCAGTTTCTTGGGAGGACGTTTACCCCTATCGTCACAGATGAGTCAGATTTTGCGGGAAGAAATGCAGAGTGAGGCAGACCATAAAAGGAATACTCCTGAGCTAAAAGCTTTGGCGGATATCTTCGACCGGCAGGAAAGAGAAAGTATTGTTCCCGGTGAAAATGAATTTTTGATCGAAACCTTTAAAACCCGCGACGGATATCACTCACTTTTTTATCCATTTGAAGGAAGGTTTGTGCACGAGGCAATGAGCAGTTTATTGGCCTATCGGATCAGCTTGCTCTCTCCTATTTCATTTTCACTTGCCTACAATGACTACGGTTTTGAACTTTTAAGCGATCAATATCTGGACATTCAAACCATACTTGACAATAATCTCTTTTCACCGGAATATCTTTATGATGATTTGTACAAAAGTTTAAATTCCACTGAACTTGCCCGTCGAAAATTCCGCGATATCGCCGTGATCAGCGGAATGGTTTTTCAGGGGTACCCCAATAAAGTAATCAAAACCAAACATTTGCAAAGCAATAGCCAATTGCTTTTTGACGTATTCAGGGATTATGAACCGGATAACCTGTTATATCTTCAGGCCTATCGGGAAACGTTTGAGCATCAACTTGAAGAGGGACGATTGAGAAAGGCATTGGAACGGATTATTTCACAAAAGATAATCTGGAAAAAATGTGAGAAAGCTACACCTTTTAGTTTTCCAATTATCACCGACGGGCTTCGGGCGAAACTTTCGTCAGAAAAATTGGCCGATAGAATCAAAAAGATGACCTTACAATTGGAGAAAAATTAAAATTACAATTAAATAGCAATCACTTTATTGATTGCCATTTTGACCTTAAAATAAGGATAAATTCTCCCCATTCCCGAAGCTAAAATTTACGTAATTTTAAAAGCACATATTAAAATTCAATTAAATGAAGCGCTACCAGCTAATACTACTCTCAATGCTCATTTTATTCGCTTCCTGTAAGGAGAAAAAAGAAGTTTCCAAAAATCCTGATCACTCCGATCCTTCAAGTGAAATAAAAACAGAAGAAGTTTCATACACTGTAAATGACCAAAACTATCAATCGTATGTTTCGTTTAAGAATGATAAAGACAATCTTAAACCTATAGTTTTCGTAATTCCAGAATGGTGGGGTTTGAATGATTATGTGAAATCTCGCGCAGAGGAATTGGCCGACCTTGGCTATTTTGCCATGGCGGTAGATTTTTATGGGGACGGAAAAGTGGTCTATACCCCAGAGGATGCCCAAAAGTTGGCAACGCCTTTTTATGAAAATCCTGTTTTAGCCAAACAGGTTTTTGACGCCGCCAAAGAAAAAGCGTTGAGTTTTCAAAATGCCGATAAAAACAAAATGGCAGTTATTGGCTATTGTTTTGGAGGTGCCCAAGCTTTGAATATGGCGCGTCAGGAAGCAGATTTAAAAGGAGCGGTAAGCTTCCATGGAAATCTGGAAACGGGAGTGAAACCAAATAACAACGCGGTAAAAATTTTGGTTTTGAATGGAGAGGCGGATACTTTCGTTTCTAAGGAAGAAATTGACGCCTTTAAAAGAGAAATGGATTCGGCCAATATTAGGTATGAGTTCATTAATTACCCAGGTGCCATTCACGGATTTACCAATCCTGCTTCTACTGAAACGGGCGAAAAGTACAATTTGAAAGTGGCTTATAATAAAGCCGCCGACCAAAAGTCGTGGCAACAGATGAAAAGTTTTCTAGCGGATATTTTCAATTAAATTACCTACTCTAGCAAATAATGGCGGTTAGCGTAAGGCCTAATTTATCTCAATGATTTAGGTTTAAAAATTGTTTTTAATTCAAACAATTTAATCAGAAGGAGAGATTTTTCTGGAAAATATCCTCTCTCGGAAATATCTTTCAGCAATTTCTACAGAACTTATTCCATTAAACGCAATAATATTTAGGGGAAATATTTCTGCAGAAATTCTTCGGGATAGATATAATCAACCCTCACATTGGGTAAAAGGAAAAATTTTCTAACAAACCATAACACTCTTCATTATCTTTATTTTCTTCTTAATTATTTGTTAACTTTAAGTAGTTTTACAATAACTGCCTAACCCCTACGTATGACCAAAGCTTTACTTATTGATGATGAACCGCATGCAAATGCCCTTCTTAAAATTCTGCTGGAAAAACATTTTCCCTTTCTTATTGAAGTAGTTGGAATAGCCCAGTCCATTCAAGATGCTAGAGCTGTAATACTGCAGGAAACAGTGGATATTGTTTTTCTGGATATTCAAATGCCCGATGAGGATGGATTTTGTCTTTTTAAATATTTCCCCGAGCCACATTTTGACGTAATCTTCACCACAGCCTATGATCAATTTGCAATTAAGGCCTTTAGATATAGCGCTTTCGACTATATTCTAAAACCATTGGACAAAGATAATCTAGAGGAAACCATTCACAGATATCTGTCAAAAAGGTCCATCCTAAAATTACAAAAAGAGCAAATATCTCTACTTAGCAGTTATGTCAATCGTGCGGAGGAAGGCAATAGGAGAATATTTTTCCATACCATTTCCGGAATCGAAATGCCTTTTATAAAAGATATTATTTATATAAAAGCCGATGGAAACTATTGTGAGATTTATTGTGATAAATATGGAAAAATAGTTGTCACCCAGACTTTAAAAGAAATTCTTGAGCGACTGGATTCGCCAAAGTTTTTAAAAATCCATCGGAGCCATGCAATTTCATTGGCTGCTGTTATACGATACAACAAGAAGGAAAAAACCGTCATTTTAAATAATGGCTGCAGTTTAGAGGTTTCCCATAGAGAAGAAAAACGTTTTTTGGCCCAATTTGAAACTGTTTAAATATCTATTCGTTTTTTTTCATGTACAAATCGCTGTTTCACAAATAGCGCCTGTAACTAATTTCTCTACCCAAAATATTCTTCCTCATAATACCGTAAGGAGCCTTTTATTTACAAAAGATAAAACTTTGTGGATAGGGACAGATAATGGATTGGTTAAAAAGTTTAATTCGAGCATAGTGCAATATTTTGAGGAAGATGGTCTTCCCATGAACAACATTTGGGCTTTGGCGGAGGATGAAATAAACCAAATTTGGATAGGGAGCTATGGCAATGCATTGCAGCATTTAACGGTGAAAAATTTATGGGAATTTCAGTAGTCAACGGTTTGATCCATAACGAAATAACCTTTTTATTTGCCGAAAAGAACCTTTTGTATATAGGAACAAGTGATGGTATTTCCATTCTTAATATAAACGAGAAAAAAATAATTTCCTCCTACAAACCAGATGAGCATAAACCATTTCGCGTCAGTGGATTTTTAAAGGACCAGAATTCTATAATCGCATTAACGTATGCCTCGGGGATTTATCGGATAAGTGAAAAGAACCACCAGTTTTCCTATGAAAAAATAAGTGAAATACACCCCATTTATGGAGGAACAAAAGTTGACCACCATCTTTTTTTAAATGGTAAAGATTCTTTGTTAAAAGTAGACCTAAATGATTTAGACGATAACCACCAAGAAATGAAGATGGTAAAAAGTCCTTCTCTATTTTGGCATTCTACTTTAGGAAAAGAATATCTATATGCTTCCGGCTGGGGTATTTATGAAGAGACCGGCGGACTTTTTAAATTTTCCAAAGATTTAAAAAAAATCGATAAAATTCCGGGAATTGCCAGTAACCAGATAGTTCCTTTAATCTATACGCCCCAAGAACAATTTCTTTATGCTGGAAGCTTAGATAAAGGTTTATATCAAATTTCACTTAATCCCGCTGTGGAATTCTTTCCTTCAAATCACCAAAAAATTATTGCTATCGATTTTTTCAGGGACTCACCTATCCGTTTGTATAATGATGGATTGCAAATTGGCAAGAAAAAATTCACTTCAGAAAGATTTAAGGAGGAAGAACAAAAATACGTTTTTAAAAATATAGCCCAACTGCCCAAACATTCGGACTTCTTTTATGAAATCAATTATGATATGCCAGCTGCAGAAATTGTTTTTTATGGTATAAAAAAATCCGACACTCATATCTGGATCAATACTAATATCGGTTTGTATAAATTCCGCCCGGATGGAAATTTTGAGTCTTACCTACCCTTGCACACTTTAGCCTTCGATTTTACTCCCGATAACAAACTGATAGAAACAAACCCATATCACGGCACCCGCATATATTCCAAGGAATTTCCTTTGGAATATAAATATTTTGATGAAGATTCCCTTTTTACACCCACCTTTATTGTCGGAACTCTACGAAAAGAGAATACCACTTTTTTACTCTCCATTTTTAATGGACTTTTTTGCTATAAAGATGGCTTCACTTCCTTTTTAAATGAGAATTTATGGGCAGAAAAAAAACTTCGGTATGCTACAAATTTTAAAAATGGAATTGCAGTAAGTCAGGAATTCGGGGATATCTATTTGTTGGATGTAGAGCCTAAATTTAAGATTCGAAAAAAAATATCCAGAGCACAACTAAAAGGAAATACCGTCTCGGCACTAACTTCATACCAAGATTGGCTTATAATAGCTACGGAAAGAGGGATAAACTTTATAAACGATCACAAACATCTTTTCGTGGATGAGGAACAAGGTCTCAATAAACCTGTTTATTCCTCCAAAGTTTTTGGAGACACTCTTTTTATGGCCTCTGATAATGGGGAGTTTCGGATAAACTTAAAAAAATTATTAAACCCAGCGAAAAGGCTTGATTCTATATACATAACAAAGTTTTTGGTTAATGATGTTATTTTTCCATGGAAACAACCTTTTAAACTTAATGCCAATCAAAATAACATAAAGGTTTCCATTGAAACAAATGCCCATCCTTATCCCGACAAACTATCTTTTCAATATAAATTAAAGGAAAATGCCAAATGGCGGAACTTCGATTCCAAAGAGATAGAGCTTTATTTTCTTGAACCTGAAGCCTATGATATTTATATAAAGGTCATCGACTTTTCAACAGGAGAAACATATGAAGCAAATGTATTATCCTTTTCTATCGCCTCCCCAATATATGCCCGGTGGTGGTTTCTATTGCTTTCTGGTTTATTGATGTTGGGAGGAGGAATTCTTTTCTATTATTATAAAAAGTTACAACAGGAAAAAAGAGCGGCCAAAGATATTGCGTACCATAAACAAATAGAAAAACTAAAAACCGATGCATTATTGGCACAAATGAATCCACATTTCATTTTTAACGCCTTAAATAGCATGCAGCATTTGGTAGTTACGGGCCAAAATGAAAAGGCCACTGGCTATTTGGTGAAATTCGCAAAATTAGTCCGAGCTAACCTTAACAATGCCGGTCGGACCTTTGTCACTTTAGATGAGGAATTGGAATATTTAAAAATGTATTGCGACATAGAAAACATGCGCCATGACAATAGAATTTCCATAAGTTTTGAAATTGATGCAACAATTAATCCTTTGGAAGTAAATATTCCCACCCTGGTTTTACAACCCTTTATTGAAAATGCCTTTGTACACGCCTTTTCCAATAAGATAAAAGCCCCCCAACTCATTATCTGTGCCAAATCAATTTCGGAAAACTGCATAGAATATATGGTAATGGACAACGGCTTGGGAATGGGAGAAAACCCTAAAAATCCAGAAAGAATATCCAAAGGAATTTCATTAATAAAAGAGCGTCTGCACTTTTTAGGATATGACGTTCAAAAATGTTTGATCATAAGTGCTACCAAAGCCGGACTGATAGTTAAGCTCCTGTTATGACTTTTACGCTAATCCTGAATTTCCCATCATTCAGGTATTTTTATGTTAACATTTGCTAATTTATGATAGATTAGGCCTATAAAATCTAACCAAACATTAGCGATATGAATAAACATTATTTAATGACAAAAATGAAATCCACAGGTACTACATACCTTTGTTGGTTTTTCGGGGTGCAATATGCCTATCTAGGGAAGTGGGTTTTACAAATATTATACTGGGTTACCCTTGGAGGTTTAACAATTTGGGCTTTCGTAGACCTATTTATGATACCATCAAAAGTTTCAAAGCATAATGCCATTATAGCGAATCAAATAGACTCTTTAGAACAAAAAGAAAAAGAAGATTCTCACGCACGAAATATGGCAATGATGATGGCTGCAACTGGAAATAGGGCCAATAGTTAATGTACAGCGACAGGAAAAGCAATAAATTTACAATATGAAAATTTACGTTTCCGGATACCCCTCCATAAATTACACACTCATCCCTAAAATTCCAACGCTTATACAATCCTTAAATCTGGAGCTTCAAGATTATATAAATTTGCCAGGAATTCGCTTATAACATTTGAGAGCTCCAACTGGCATGGAACTTCCGGAGTTTGGGGAGACAAAAGAAGATAATTTCATTCCACTGGAGCTCACAATCCTCGATTCCGATTAATTCGAAAATCGAGGATTTTTTCATGTCCTGCAAGGAACAACCAAATAATATAGAAAGCCTAAAACTCTTATGCAAATTGAATATCACCGTAAAGTGTGTATAGTTAGCAATAATTTAAACTTTATAGCGTAGCGAAAATCTGCTCATCTAAATAAGTTTTATTTATGCAGAAATGGAGGTGAGTCTTTAATCCTAAGTTATCTGCAGCAAGATTTTCAGGATATAATTTTCGCTTTACCTTTGCAGTATGTCTGCAGAAATCCTTATCAACTCCCAGCACTTTGTTCTCCATCCAAGCTCCTCCATATTTTGGAAGGAAAAAAAAATGCTTCTCGTAGCCGATGTACATTTGGGAAAGGTGGCCCATTTTCGAAAGCACGGCGCCCCTGTACCGGCAAGTGCTGCGTATAAAAATTTGGAAGAACTTACCGATGTGACCAATCAATTCCATCCTGAGGTCATTTGCTTTTTGGGCGACCTCTTCCACAGCAAAATCAACGAGGAATGGAAAGATTTTGAGAAATGGGTAGAGTACACCAATGCCCAAATAATTTTAATCTCCGGAAATCACGATATTATCCCACAGTATTTATATGAAGAAATTGGAGTCAAAGTCTATGACGAATTAATTTTGGACCAATTTTTATTGACCCATCACCCTACCGTGATGGAAGGCTATTTCAATTTTTACGGCCACATCCACCCTGGAATTGCCCTTCGCGGGGTGGGACGACAGTATTTAAGACTTCCATGTTTTTATAAAACCATTAACAGCCTAATACTCCCCGCTTTTGGTAACTTTACGGGAAAGCACATTTTAAAACCTGCCAAAACAGACGAGGTGTACGCAATAGTTGACGGCGAGGTTTTACATGTTTCTTTTCAATCCAAATAACCACCATCCTATAAAGAAACCACATAATTATGAAAAAAACACTGCAGATTGCAAACATTATTGGTTTCATACTCGTTGTTTTTGTAAACATCCTGGGAGGAATGGGCGCAATTAACGATACTTCCATTGCCGAAATATCCAACGCAAATCAAAATTATTTTACTCCCGCGGGATATGCCTTCTCTATCTGGGGATTTATCTATCTATTGTTGCTGGGATTCACCATTTATCAAGGCCGCAGTCTTTTTAAACCCATTCGCGATGATGCCTTTGTACTTAAAACCGGATGGTGGTTTGTCCTCTCTTGTTTCGCCAATATTATGTGGATCCTTTTCTGGGTTTATGGCTTTATGGAATATTCCATACTGGCAATTTTTGTGCTGCTCTTCTCACTTTTAAAAATCGTGATGAAAAACAACATGGAACTGTGGGATGCTCCCATTTCTGTTATTGCGTTTTTGTGGTGGCCGTTTGTCTTTTATAGTGGATGGGTTACCGTGGCCACCATTGCCAATGTCTCGGCATATTTAAAAAGTATCCAATGGACTGCCTGGGGTTATAGCGAAGTTTCTTGGGCGGTAACCATGATTATAGTTGCCGGAATTATAAATATGGCAGTTACGTGGAGAAGAAATATGAGAGAGTTTGCACTGGTGGGCGCTTGGGCCCTTATTGCCATTTGTGTGGCAAATTGGGATAAAAGTGCTATTGTGGCGAATTCGGCGCTGGCGGTGGCCATTGTATTAACAATAAGCAGCGGATATCATGGCTACATCAATAGAGCAACCGCCCCGCAGATTAAATATAATCAGTATAAAAGAGAAAAACAGCGAAAGAGGTAGAAGTAAAAGACCAAAGAAAACACGCTAAGGAAAACGCAAATGGGTTAAGGATTTGTGAATTTTTTTTACCTCACCCGCAATTTAAACCATCCCTTTTATATCATTTCCCCAAGTGGGATAAGCAAAAATCATCGCTTTTAAATTATCGGTGGTTAACTTCCCACACATTGCCAAAACAAACATGTTGATCATTTCGCCTGCTTCCGGTGACAAAATATGGACGCCGAGGATTAAATTTCGCTTATTATCAACCAAGGTTTTGTAGGAATATTCTTCGGCATTGATGCGCTTGGCATTAAACCACTTAGGAACGCTTTTAAACTCAACCCTGTAATCATAACCTTTTTCTTTCGCTTCTTTTTCGGTAAGTCCGATTGTAGCCAATTGCGGGATTGTAAATACCACCGACGGGACGGGTGGGAAATCCATTATTGTATGGTTGCCTTTCCGGATGTTCAATGATACAATGCGTGCCTCTTGAGAGGAAGTTGGTGTCAAGGGAGGTGCCCCGCTCGCTGAAACATCGCCACAGGCATACACCGATGGATTATCAGGATTTTGAAGATATTTATTGACCTTAATTCCATTTTTATCGAACGAAACATTTCCTTTTTCCAAATCCAATAAACCTATGGAAGGCACTCTGCCGGCAGCATTAATAACCACGCGAGCTAAGGCGGCGTCGGTTTTTCCATTTCTGGAATAAAACACACGATGGTTTTTTTGCAATTTTTCCACCTTGGTAACGTTGGCATTCAGAATGAATTTTATTCCTAATTTTTCTGACGCCTTTTTAAGATGGGATACTAAATCGGGATCAAAACCATCCAAAGGCTGGTCACTTGATTCGATGATGGTTACTTGTATGCCAAAACGTGCTGCAATATGGGCAAATTCCATCCCGATATATCCGCCACCAATAAACAGGATGCTCTCAGGAAGTTCCTCCATATCCAGAAAATCATCGCTATTCTTTATATAATCCCTCCCTGGAATTTTAAGTTCCCTTGGGATAAGACCTGTGGCAATTACTATTTTTTTTGCCTTTACGGTTTTACCCTCCACAGAGAGGGTGTTTTCATTCAAAAACCGTGGGGATTGATGGTATAACTCAATTCCAGCCTTTTTCAGATTTCTTTCCGTAGCGGCGGGCACTGCATCGGTAAAAGTGGCTTTAAAATTTTGCATGGCTTGCCAGTCCAATTCGGGCCTGCTCACTATTCCTTTGTCAACCAAATCTTTTGAAATCTCAAAAGCCTGGGTTATTCCCACCATTACTTTTTTGGGATCGCAACCTCTGTTGGCACAAGTTCCTCCATATTCCCTGTCATCGGCAATGGCCACGGTCATTCCGGCAGCGGCACAATCATAGGCCACCGTTTTTCCCGCGGTACCGGTTCCAATTACAAATACATCAAATTCTTTAATTGCCATATGTATGCTTCTTATTTTAAAAAGGTTTATGCGAAAATTGCAGGAAATGAATAGGCTGCAATGATAATTTTAAAAATACCGATTCGGGATGGGAAGATTGTTAGCGAAATGATAAAGTTAGTATTATCGCTTTGAAGCATAGATCGATTTAAATTAAATTTGCCTCTTGATGCAACAAAAATTCGCTACTTCATTATACTCCCAGTGTCCTAAAACCAGGAAGCTGAGGGAAGCCATTGCCCAAACTCCAAATACCCCAGCAAACCAGCCACAAAAAAAGATCGATGAAATAACCGTTTCCGGTTTAATTGGCTCATCCCTTTCCATGGTGCTCGCAGAAACTTTTAAGCCCGAGGGTTCAGAGTCTACTTTTCCTTTCCTTTTTATTTTGAATGATAAGGAAGAAGCTGCCTATTACCTTAATGATCTGGAAAACCTTTTGGGAGACAAGCATGTTCTTTTCTATCCTGGAAGTTATAGACGTCCATACCAGATTGAGGAAACCGATAATGCAAATATTCTTTTGCGGAGCGAAGTGCTAAACCGCATCAACTCGAGGAAAAAACCAGCGCTTATCGTCACCTATCCCGAAGCTCTTTTTGAAAAAGTGGTTACACGCAAGGAGTTGGAGAGGAATACCTTGAAAATTGCCGTAAACGATCAACTTTCCATAGATTTTGTCAATGAGATTTTGTTTGAATACAGATTCAAACGAACCGATTTTGTTACCGAACCGGGAGAGTTTTCGGTACGTGGTGGAATTTTGGACGTTTTCAGTTTTAGTAATGATGAACCTTTCCGCATCGAGTTTTTTGGGGATGATGTGGACAGCATTCGAACCTTTGATGTGGAAACGCAACTTTCCCTCGAGCAACGGAAAAAAATAACCATCATTCCCAACATTGAAAATAAGATTATTGACGAGAGCAGGGAATCATTCTTAAAATATATTGCTGCCAAAACGGTGGTGTTCATTAAAAATGAGGAGCTTTTTATAAGTGCGATAGACACTCTTTACAAAAAGGCGGAGGATGCATTTGAGGCCCTGGATCCCATCATAAAACGTGCAAAGCCTGCCGAATTATTTTGCACTGGCGAATTGCTTCAAAAACAAATGAGGGAGTTTACCACCGTTCATTTAAGTTCCAAAGGCAATCGGAATCTAAAAAAGGAATTACAAAAATCCTCACAACCGGCGGAGGATGAAATTTCATTTTCCACCCGTCCGCAACCTTCCTTTAATAAGCAATTCAATCTTCTTATCCAAGATTTGAATCTTAATACGGAAAAAGGATATAAAAACTATATATTCTGTAGCAGTGAGCAACAGGCCAAACGATTTGGGGATATTTTCAAGGATTCGGACCAAAATGTAGATCAATTTGAGACTATCGTATTCCCGTTGTTTCAAGGGTTTATCGATGACGATCTAAAAGTGGTGTGCTATACGGATCATCAAATTTTTGAACGTTACCACAAGTTTTCATTAAAGAATGGGTATGCCAAAAAACAGGCAATTACCATAAAAGAAATTTCCAATCTGGAAGTGGGCGATTACGTAACGCACATTGACCACGGGATTGGGAAATTTGGAGGTCTTCAAAAAATTGAGGTTGAAGGAAGGATGCAGGAAGCCATTAAGCTATTTTATGGTGATCGGGATATCCTTTATGTGAGCATACATTCGCTCCATAAAATTTCAAAATACAATGGCAAGGACGGTAAAGAACCAAAAATATATAAGCTGGGCAGCGATGCCTGGAAAAAATTAAAGCAGAAGACCAAATCCCGGGTTAAGGAAATTGCCTTTAACCTTATTGAACTTTATGCCAAACGTCGAACATTAAAAGGTTTTGCTTTTGACCCGGACAGCTATTTGCAGGCAGAACTTGAATCGTCGTTTATCTATGAGGATACCCCGGATCAAAGCACCGCTACCGAAGAGGTAAAAAGAGATATGGAAAACGAGCGTCCTATGGATCGCTTGGTTTGTGGCGACGTTGGGTTCGGAAAAACTGAAGTAGCCATCCGCGCGGCCTTTAAGGCGGTTGACAATAACAAACAAGTTGCCGTTTTGGTCCCGACCACTATTTTAGCATTTCAGCATTTTAAAACCTTTAAGGAGCGGCTTTCGGAATTGCCCGTAAATGTTGATTATCTAAATCGATTCCGAACCGCCAAGGAGCGAAAGCTGGTATTGGAGAATCTAAAAAACGGCAAACTCGATATCGTTATCGGCACCCATCAATTGGTCAATAAATCGGTTGAATTCAAGGATTTGGGATTATTGGTTATCGATGAGGAACAGAAATTTGGGGTGGCCGTAAAGGACAAGCTCAAAACTATAAAAGAAAATGTGGATACGCTCACTTTAACGGCAACTCCCATCCCAAGGACCCTACAGTTCAGTTTGATGGCGGCACGGGATCTTTCGGTAATAACCACTCCACCGCCAAACAGATATCCGGTGGAAACGCATGTAATTCGTTTTTCGGAAGAAGCCATTCGCGACGCAATCAGCTATGAGATTGAAAGAGGTGGACAAGTCTTTTTTGTGCATAACCGAATTGAAAATATTACGGAAGTTGCTGGCTTGATCCAGCGTTTGATCCCTGATGCCAAAGTAGGAATTGGCCACGGCCAAATGGACGGGAAAAAATTGGAGGATTTGATGCTTAAGTTTATGAACAATGAATTTGATGTTTTAGTCTCGACAACAATTATCGAAAGCGGTTTGGATGTACCCAATGCCAACACCATTTTTATAAACAATGCCAATAATTTCGGTCTTTCGGATCTGCACCAAATGCGCGGCCGTGTAGGGCGAAGCAATAAAAAAGCATTCTGTTATTTCATCACTCCGGATTATTCGTCTATGACGGACGAAGCCAGAAAACGGATTACGGCCTTAGAACAGTTTTCAGAATTGGGAAGCGGCATCAACATCGCAATGAAAGACCTTGAAATTCGTGGGGCCGGAGATCTTCTGGGCGGTGAACAGAGTGGTTTTATCAATGAAATCGGTTTTGAAACCTATCAGAAAATCCTTGCCGAAGCTATTGATGAACTTAAGGAAAAAGAATTCAAGGATCTTTATGAGGATTCTACCTCAACACTGGGAGAACGTTCACAAAATGGTGCGCATGGTCGAAAATATGTAAAAGAAACCACTATCGATACGGATTTTGAACTTCTCTTTCCCGATGAGTACGTCAATAATATTACCGAACGTCTCAATCTTTACACCAAGTTGAATGAACTTGAAAATGAAGAGGAACTGCAAAAATTTGAAAAAGAACTACGGGACCGTTTTGGAGAACTTCCCAAACAGGCCGTGGATCTTCTTAATAGTGTTAGGATAAAATGGATTGCCATTTCCTTGGGCCTTGAACGAATCGTTATGAAGCACAAAAAGTTGGTAGGATATTTCATTGCCGACCAAAACAGTGGTTTTTACAATAGCCCTGCGTTTTCAAAAATTCTTCAATATGTGCAAACCCATTCCAGGGAAGTTACAATAAAGGAAAAACAGACCCGGAACGGATTACGCTTATTGCTGACTATCGAAGGAGTAAATTCCGTAGATAAAGCACTTAAAGCTTTGGCGCCGCTTACAAATTAATAGTTTCCCAACTTTTCTCGAGTTCATAACAAGCAAAACCTTGAGAACTCAGTCAGGGAATCATAACTTTGTGGTATAAAAAAAGTGCATGTTGAAAAAGTTATTACTTTTCTTAATTCTGAGTCCTTGGATTCTGTCGTGTCAAAATTTCCTTTCAGGGGAATTTACACCAAAGGCTAATTTCGATTTTGTCATTCTTTATCGAATAACGCCAACGGGAAAAGTCTATGTGAAAAATACCGGGATCAAGGATGGGATTTTCAAGATAGCATTGGATTCCACAGTGGCAAAAGGAAATTATAGGGTTGTTTATAACCTTCCTGAGGACAACAATTATTTTGATATTATTTACGATGGAAAGAATTCCGTTGCTTTCACTTTTTCCGAGAAATCGGGTGTAATCTTTACGGATAGGGAAAATAAAATCCTTTCGGAATATCTGAAAAATATGGATTCCATCACCCAAGAACTTGATTCCAAGTTAATGGTTGCAAATCCTAATGCCAAGGAAATCAAGAATCTTATACAAACCCAAGCGGAAATTCAAGATAAAGCCGAAAAAGAATCCAATGGATTATTTGCCTCGGTTTTTATTAAAGCAAACAAACCGTACATCCCTACAGGTTTCAACAATAGAAATATTTATTATGCCGAAAAAAAGAATAATTTTTTCAAAAATCTAGACTTCGGGAATGAACAACTTCAAAATTCCATTTTTCCAATAAAGCTTATAAAATCATATTACAACGAATTCATCAAGGTTCAAGGACCTTCGTTTTATCGCTCCATAATCAATGATATTTACTTCGAAATACGAAACGTAGATCCTCAGTTTCAAAAAACAGTCCTTTTTGATCTTTGGGATGATTTGGTGAAACAAAACAAAATAAGTGCCGCCAACTATTTGGCTGAAAATTATCTTATCGATCTTGCTTCCCAATTACATGACACCATGCTCATTGAAAAACTGGAATTATATAAATCTCTTTCAATAAGTGCCATAGCGCCCGATTTTTCCTGGAAAGATGAAAATGGAGAAGAAAAATCACTGTCGTCGATCGAAGGTTCGGAATACTATATCCTGGCCTTTTGGAGTTCGGATTGTTCCCATTGTATGGAGCAAATGCCCGTTTTAAGTGAAAAGATGCGGTTAATTCCGTCAGAAAAAATAAAGGTTATCGCGATTGGATTGGAAATGGATGAAAGTCAGTGGAAAGAAACAATTCCAAATCTTTCAAATTTTATGCACGTTTTAAAAATTGGAGAGGATCGTGCGGCAATTACTTTACAATACAATATCACCGGAACCCCAACATTTTACGTTCTGGACAAGGATAAAAGGATTATCGCCAAACCGAGAGGTCAAAAAAGTCTTTATGGCATAATTGAATCCTTAGAGGCTTACAAAAAATAGATATACCTGCTTAAAAGTGATAAAAAGCATTTTCAAAATGTTCCATGCGTTCTTGTTTTTGGTTTTTTAGGATGGCAATAATATCAAAACGCACTTCTACATTCAATTCCTTGGAAACAACATATTCATTTGCCGCTTTGACCAAAAGTTTGATTTTCCCAGGAGTGACAAAACTTTGTGGATCACCAAAGAAATCGCTGTTTCTGGTCTTTACTTCAACAATTATAAGGGTACCTTCTTCCTTTTGGGCAATAATATCAATTTCCGCCTTGTCAAAGTAAAAATTCCGGCACAGGATTTTATACCCATTCCGAAGCAAATATTGTACGGCTAGTTCCTCTCCTATTTTGCCAAGTTCGTTGTGTGAAGCCATGAGATTTTAAAATTTTATAATTTCAAGTAATCCCTTTGATTCAGACTTTATAAAATATTTTATGTTTTCAATATTGTATTCTAATAAATTGAATATATAGCTCGTGGTTAGGTTTCCTGTATGTATCCAAATTATTTTTGGAGGAAATCCTTATAGTAATACCAAATCCACAAAATCGGAGTCAAAGGTTACGATTGTAAAATTATTGGCTTGTGCAAATGTGAAAATTGCATGATCGGAAGCATTGGTAAGGCTTTCAAAACGCACATGAGAAGAAGAAGGAAAATATGCATTAATCTTTCTTAAAATTTTTGGTGAAATATTCTGATCAAATAACAATTTCAAAATAATAATGCTTGCTTATATTCCTTATCTGCGGCAAAATGAAGACAGGCCTGAATCATTGGCTCAGATATTTCTTCGAAATCATCCATAATTTCCTGTTTGGTCATTCCATTGGTTAGCCAATTTAAAACATCATACACGGCAATTCTGGTCCCTTTTAGACAAGCCTTTCCGAAACGTTTATCTGCACGAATTTCAATATATTCCTGATAGCTCATATATCAAATTTATGTTTTTGTTCATCCAAAGTAATTAAAAATTAGCTATAATCCTCGAACCAGCCACATTCAATATAATTTTTCTCCCCAAAATCAACGCTCGATTATCTTCCAGATGTCCAGCAGGGAAATTAAAGCAAATAGGATAGTCAAATTCCTTCACTGCATCAAGAATAATTTCCTCCGCAGTTTTTCCAAAAGGAACTACATTGTCCTTCATCTCTGTCATTCCTCCCACAATTAATCCCGCCAAATTTTGAAGCATCCCATTGCGTTTCAAATTGAGCATCATCCGGTCAACATGATACACATATTCATCCAAATCTTCCAGGAAAAGAATTTTTCCATCAGTCTTCAATGCAGATCTACTGCCACAGATCGAAAATAGGATCGATAGGTTACCGCCAACAAGCTGTCCATTTAGGGTAGTATTTGCTGGGAAACATTTGCCGGAAAATTCAATCCCATATTGTTCCCCAAAAAGTACCTTTCGAATAGATTCGGCAGTTTCAGGAGTTTTCTTTTCCATTTCCAACAAGGTTTGTGCGTGGAGGGTTTCTATACCCAAACGATGGATGTGTGAATGCAGAACGGTTATATCGCTATAGCCAATTACCCATTTCGGATTTTTTAAAAATTTGGAAAAATCCAAATTATCAATAATCCGAACTGTGCCATATCCTCCTTTTGCGCACCAGATTGCCTTTATATCTGGATTATCCAGCATTTCCTGAAAATCTGAGGTCCGTAGTGCATCGCTGCCTGCAAATTGGTTCTTGGCCGCGCCAATGGAATTTCCCAGTACTGTTTTTAGGCCCCAGCCTTCCACAATTTGTAAGGCGGGAACCAATTGTTCGGGCAAAACCTTCCGCGCCGTAGAGACAATACCAATAGTGTCTCCTTTTTTTAAATAATCGGGGGTGATCATAAAAAGCTTAATTTTTATTAAAGATAGAAATCTTAGTCATTAACGGAAACCGGTTTTTATCGATTTCTTTTTTGAATACAGTACCTTTGCAGCTTAAATTTTTATTATGAATCCATCCGAGAAACCTATTACTGCCGAAAGATATACAATTACCGCGGCTCTGCCCTACACCAACGGCCCAGTACATATTGGTCATTTGGCCGGTGTTTACGTTCCTGCAGATATTTATGCCCGATACCAAAGGCTTCAAAATAAGGATGTCGCGTTTATTTGTGGTAGTGACGAACACGGAGTACCAATAACCATCAAAGCAAAAAAAGAAGGAGTGACTCCACAACAGGTGGTGGATAAATACAATGCACTTATTAAAAACAGTTTTGAGGAGTTTGGGATTTCCTTCGATAACTATTCCCGAACCTCGGCCGAGATACATCATAAAACCGCTTCCGAATTTTTTAGAAAATTATATGACGACGGAAAATTTGTGGAAGAGACCACGGAACAGTTATTTGATGAAGAGGCAAATCAGTTTTTGGCAGATCGCTACATTATTGGCACCTGCCCAAAATGTGGTTATGAGGAAGCTTATGGGGATCAATGTGAAAAATGTGGCACCAGCCTCAATGCAACAGATCTCATAAATCCACGCAGTGTAATCTCGGGAAATAAACCAGTTTTAAAAGAAACGAAACACTGGTTTTTACCATTAAATGAATATGAGGATTTTCTAAGACAATGGATTCTTGTTGACCATAAAAAAGATTGGAAAACCAATGTGTATGGCCAATGCAAGAGTTGGATCGACGACGGTTTACGTCCAAGAGCTGTTACCCGGGATTTGGATTGGGGAATTCCCGTGCCTGTGGAAGGGGCCGAAGGAAAAGTGCTTTATGTTTGGTTTGATGCACCTATTGGGTATATTTCCTCTACAAAGGAGTGGGCTGCACGCGAAGGAAAAAAATGGGAGGATTATTGGAAAGACGAAAACACGAAACTCCTTCATTTTATTGGAAAGGACAATATTGTTTTCCATTGTATCATATTTCCAGCTATGTTAAAAGCGGAAGGAAGTTATATTCTTCCCGAAAATGTTCCCGCAAATGAATTTTTAAATCTGGAAGGCAATAAAATTTCCACCAGTAAAAACTGGGCGGTATGGCTTCACGAATACCTGGACGATTTTCCAAACCAACAGGATGTTTTGCGTTACACCTTAACTGCAAACGCTCCTGAAACAAAAGACAACGATTTTACCTGGGCCGATTTCCAAGCTCGGAATAACAATGAGTTAGTTGCCATCTTCGGAAATTTTATAAACCGAGTTATGGTTTTGACCGATAAATACTACGATGGAATAATTCCCGCACCCTCGACTTTTTCCGAAGTTGACCATCAGACATTAAAGGAATTGAACGCTTACCCAGATGTTATAGCGAGTTCTTTGGAACGCTACCGTTTCCGGGAAGCACAAGCAGAGTTAATGAATCTGGCGCGGTTAGGCAACAAATATTTGGCGGATGAAGAACCTTGGAAAACCATCAAAACCGACGCTGAACGCACCAAAACTGTAATGTATGTCGCCTTGCAGATTTCGGCTGCATTGGCCGTTCTTAGCGAACCCTTTTTACCCTTTACTTCAGGGAAATTAAAAAATATGCTCTCTTCGGCTCCGCTCAGCGACCGGACTCTCAGCGACCGTTCCCCGAGGGAAGCCGAGGGGTCTTTGGGTTGGAACGACATTTCTTTAAAATCAGAATTTCTAAAACCTGGTCATCAGATAGGAAAAGCCGAACTCCTTTTCAGCAAAATAGAAGACGAACAAATTCAAAAACAATTGGACAAATTACAAAATACCAAAATGGATAATACACAAAGCAATTTACAGATTCCTTCGGCTCAAAAAGCCTTGGAAGTGGCGCCGCAAAAAGAACCCATCCAATACGAGGATTTTGCCAAAATCGACATGCGGGTGGGTACAATTATAGAAGCAGAAAAAATGCCAAAAGCAGATAAATTGTTGGTTTTAAAAATTGATACCGGCATAGATATACGTACCATTGTCTCCGGTATCGCATTAAGTTTTACTCCCGAAGAAATAATTGGCAAAAAAGTTACCGTTCTTGTAAACCTTGAACCGCGAAAACTTCGTGGTGTGGAAAGCCAAGGGATGATTTTGATGACAGAACGGGAAGATGGTAAACTGGTTTTTCTAAATCCCGATGCGGAGGGAGTGGAAAATGGTGCAACCATTAACTAAGATTTTTTAATTTTTTGAGAATCCCCATTTTTTAGAAATAAAGAATGGGGATTCTTCTTTCTTTTTTTTAAAGTCCGTGATTGTTTTTCAATTTTTTAATGAGGTGTTTTGGCAAACATAAAACCATTTTTATCTTCATCTTTTAATTTTCAAAAATTAACTTTATGAAACTACAAAATAGCTATAACTAGCTATTTCGCAAGCCCTTGCTTCCACCTAATTTTAGGAGTTCTTAGATTCCTGAATTATGAAACGAAAGCAGATTGAAAATTTATTGGCGACAATTTCTTCGCATTTGAATGCGGCATCACCAGAGGAAAATAAACGATTGGATGCCCTGCAAAAATCCTTGGCCCAAATTTTACTGACCCAGGACACGCCATTAAAGGAAATTCAACCCAACATCTTAGCCTCTCAAAATATTCCTGCTGTTGATTTTGACAAGGGCCGTTTAGAAAAACTAGTATCCGAAGCCCAGCCCACCGCAGCCGAAAATTCCTTGCAGGTCGCATTGCGCACTTCCGATTTCCAAACCCAACTTTTTCAGAGTGCAAGGCAAACTGGCTATTTAAAAACAGTTATTCCACCTTTTGCCGGAATAAAAAAGACGAAAACCGAGGGACCTTTTTCCGGGGCGGGAGGTATTGATCTGTCTTTTGATTATTTCCCCATTCTCACCAAGCTCAACTCGGTTTATATAGAAGGACAAGCATTGCCAGCATTGCTTTTTAAAACCCGAACCTTTAGATTTCCTATTGAAATTCCCACTTCACCCTTAACTTTCCATAAAAAGGAGGAAAGTCCATCCGAGGGTAGCGAGCTTCCCTTAAGTGAGAGAAAATTCAAAATCCCAAAAAATATTTCTGGATCAAGAATCGGTGATACACGATTTTCAGAAAAAATTACCATCAAAAATCCCAAAGATTTTGCTGATTACTTCCCAAAAACCACACGGCTTTATCAATTAGCGGGAAATACAATTTGGGTGCGCGCAAATCTCTTGAGCACTGCAGCTCCTGATGGTCATTATTGCGGGTTACGAATAAGCAATGGTACCGTGTTTTTGGATGTCTTGCCCATCCATGAGGAAAACGCCAAAATAACCGTTAGTAACACAACCACTATTACTGTAAATGTAAATTTGGCACAAAAAGAACCAAGCGCAAACACCGATGGAATGTTTGGGCAGGATGCCAAGGATGCCTTTTACAAACTACCGGAAACCTTCAGTTTTAATCTCAAAAATGGCCAGAAAACCATTTTATCGGTTGGCCACATAGATTGTACGGTTTTCGGGGAACCATATTCCCTTAATTATGAAAATTCCCAAAACACGGGATATAATGAACTCATATCAAGCGTAATTATTCCGGTAAAAAACGATAAATCAGAATTTTCCATAACCGCATCCAAATCAGAACTTATTGACATTAATGGAAATGCCCAAATCCAAAACAATTATTGGACCCTGTTCAGTAATGAAATTGACATTCAAAAACCCTTGGAAGCCGATGGAAATGGAGGTTTATTGTTTGAATGTTCGAAAGGCATTTCCACAAACATCAAAAAAACTGAAGAAATCCTATCCCTAAGTGAACCCTCGATTTTTTTATCTCCAGGAAGTATTTATTTGATCGATCAAAAAAGCAATGGAGAGGGATTGCAACATCAGCTAAATCTATGGAAAGATAATTCCAAACCATTCGGAACCTCTTTGGATATTAAGTACCGAAAGGAAAGCATTTTGGTGTTTACCAGCGAAAGTAAGGCAGAGGAGAACTTCGGTTTGCTTGCAGATCTAAATTTTAAGATAGATCGACCCGTTAAGGTCAATGGAGAACCTGTTGCCATATCAACCAAACAAAGCTTGGTTTTCATTAATGGAAAGTTGGAAACCAGAAGTATTCAAATCTTGGATTTCGATATTTTAAAAGATAATTCCCTACCCCCGATTTCTAATCAGCCCATTCCTGAATTTTTGGAACCGCTAGCCTTCGCGCTCAAAAATGCATTATTGACGGTAACACCGGTAATGGCTCTTTCTCTCATTGGAAACCTTGATCCTGATTTTAAAACTATCCTTGAAGCAAAACTAACAACACTCTACGGTGTTTTCAATTACCTTCCCACTTTGCCAGATCCCTATGCCGCAAACATCGGATTTTTAAGAAGACAGGATCCGCGGGAAAAAGAGAATTTATTTAGAATGGAGAATATTATCCTCCAACTGGTAAACCTAACTTCCTGGAAAGAAAATGAAGAAATATCCACAGAGTTCGAATTTCGAAAAATCAACTCCAATCAAAATATTCAGAATCCAACCTATTATTCCTCTCAAAACTGGGGAGAAACACCACCTGCCGAGCCTCAATTCAATAATATATTTAATTCTACGGCAGATGATGGCGGCGGCATACTTCTTGACAAAACTTATTCCATTTCCAACATTCGCAATTCGGATAAATCAAATGATACCATAAGAAAGGTTGAAGAAATTTTGGGCAATCTTGCTAATAATGATCGTTTTACACTTCTTGACGTTAGTAGTAAGGCCAATCAAATGGGAGTGAGTTTTAAACAATTTCAAAGAAGGATTCGCCAAAAAGAAGAAGGCGCTCTGGAAAATCTATGGGAGTTTCCGCTTAAAATCGACAAACTGGATGTGATATCGCAAGGGATAAATGCCCAAGCATTTATGTTGCCACAAATTTCGTGGGAACCCACCTTTAACTTATCAGAACAAGTTGTGACAGATGGGTCAACAATGGCCAACGACCCACCCCAAGGATTTAATTATTATCCCGATGATGGTATTCCCACCTATATCGGAAATTTTGGGGAAGACCCTGTGGCCTTAGCCCCAATTCCCATGTCGAAGTTTTTGGTCAATGTGTATAAGTCCCAAAGAGACCAAACCACTTATGCCCTATTCAATCTGCCCTTTGGGATGGTAGCCCTTACTCTTTTGGACAACCAATCCAATCAAACAAAAAAACCTAAAATAACCAATATAAGCCCAGAGTTCAATGATAGTATAAGGGGCGCGATCCAACTTGAACTTACAGCTGGAAGTTCCTTTGCCGCAGAGGGCGATTTATTTCAGGGCCTCACGATCCAACTTTCCAATGTTCAGGATATGGCCGGAAATCAGGACGATTACAGTACCCTTGGTTCCAGCGTCCACGAAATCTTTAGTCGGGAATTTAGCTTAGCTCCAAATAATCCAAGTGATATAACAAGGCCCGCTGTCCCTCTCCAAAATATTGGATTGAGTGGTTATGGTGCAAATACCTTTAGCGATTGGCGAAACAAAAACGCCACCTTCGCCGCTACAAGTCAAGCAACTTTCAATGTTACTACAGGCCGAACCATGAAGGAAGTGGTTCAGGTTAAAAGTGTAATCTATCCTTGGGGGATTTTCGTAGTCCGCACCATTACAATTCTTCGGCTAAGCAATGGATATGTAATCCGGCTGGACAGTGGATGGCAAGCAGTGAACGATGGTAAGTTTTACTTCGGAATAAACAATAAACCAAATCCTTATGATATCCATGCGGGGCTGGTCCGCGGTCTTTATAATATCAAAAACATCCGGGAAAACAGCTTGACATTTAAAGATTCCATCACCATAAACGTAGGCGACATCATTTTTGATCCTGTTACCAACACCGAAATTCCTTACGAAGGTCCAGGAAGTTATAATGAGGATGTATTGTTAAGAGGTGTAACCTTTGATGCGGACATCGACATAGAAAGTGTAATTGAGGGACAGAATCCAATTACTAAACGAGTGCCCTCCAAGGGAGTGCTTGGGTTTGTCCAATTGGCTCCCAGAGGTTTCGCAATTTCTGCGGAAAACTTATATAATCTTCTCGATTTTCAAAATGGCTCCATTGGCGGTCCAGTTAATTGTACCCTAAAAATCGCGGATACAGAACAATATATGAAAATCAATAGGGTGGATGTAAACAATTCCAAAGACATAAGTAACAAACCCATTTTTGTCGCCGCCGCCAGAGGATCGGTTGTTTTGCCCAAGGAAGGAAGTTGGACTATGGTTACCCACAAAGCCAGTGATGGAACAGTGACCCCCTTGGACACCAATATGTCCGTTCCCCTGATACGAATAGGGAAATGGGATTTGGGCAAACTGGAAAACCCGGCCGACCTTCAAAATCTTCAACGAATTGCCCACCCCATAGAACTGCTACGCGAAGCCAGTGCAGAAACTATCAATTTTGGTTTCTTACAGAATCTTGACACCCAAAAACTGTTGTTTTTAACCCCCTCATTTAAAATAGGTGTTGATTCCTTATTAAGCAAAACCCCTCCCTTGATGGCCGATGGCTACAGACTTTTGAATTCAAAAGGAATTTTTCCCAATGTTGGAAATGCAATTGACAATCTCGGTGATGCGGTAAAACTACTGAAGGCAGCAGGTGGTGTGGATGATATTTTCTCTAAAGTTGCAGGAGTAACCGACGGCGCAAAAGATGTATATAAACTTCTGGAAATAGCATCCAAGGTTGATGCTGGAAAATTGGTGGACCAAGGATATGAAATCCTAAAGTCCGGAATAGATGGTCAGATAAACAAGGCCCTGAATTTCGATTTTCCCGCAGGAGATTATGCCTTGATAAACAATGAGAATTTTAAGATCATAATCAAATACAAAGCAGGTAACGACAGTAAATTGGATTACAATCTCGATTCCTTTGCCAACGATCTGGAAGATCAATGGCGCGGACGGTTAAACAATATCTCCGTTGTGGTCACACTAGGTCCATTTGTAGATCTTATGACCGTTATGGGAAATTCCAATAACGAGAAGGGAAAAGAATCCAATTTTGGAGGAAAAATCTCCGCTGGCGCGGATACCTTGCCCACACCAAAAATTGTTTTCAGTGATGCCGTAGAGCCGGTAATCCAAATACTGGAAATTCTTGAGGATATTTCTGGAGGAGATTATGCCGATGCCTTCAACAAAGGTTTAAAAGTAGCCATGAGCAATAGTGCCAATGTTTGGGAATATAAATATGAAGCCACCAAGGAAATTGGTCTTATCCGTTTTCCGCCCGCTCCCGCCTATGAAGCGCCTCAAACGCCTCTAAAACTTGAAGCGAGTTTAAGCCTGGGTTTCAGTTTTAACGCCGCCCTTAAAGTCACCACCAATCCCAAAGATCTACTACCCACTGCAGGTGCATTTTTCCAATTTCATGGTGGTATTCAGGTCATGTGTGTAAGCGTGGCCGCGGCAACCATATATGCCATCGGGAATGTGGATTTAAAACTTGCCGCAGACACCTCTCCTATTTTGGGGGTAGATATGAAATTCGGGTTTGGTGCGCAGCTATCAGTGGGTTTACCCGTAATAGGCACGGTGAGTATACAGTTTATGATAAGTGTGGAAATCCACGCCGATACAGGAAACAATGTATCCGTGGCCGCTATGATGATGTTTCGCGGACATGCCGAGATTCTTGGTGGCATCGTTGGGGTTACCATTACCATTGAAGCCAAGGGTGCCATCGAAAAATCCGGTGATGGACCTACAAACTGTCGCGCCAGTGTTTCGTTCGGTTTGGATATAAGTGTGGCATTTATCATCAATATCAGCTTCCATGAAAGTTGGGAAGAGACAAAGCAAATCGCATAAAATAACAAAGGTTAGATAATCAAGATTTTCAATTGTAAAGATTATGGAAGAATTAGATGATATTCGGTTTACCCTAATGGTATTTCCACAGAAAGTGGATGCCAACGGACGTCTTTATCTCAATATATTATTTGTACCCCGAAATTTCAGCCCATTGGACCCTGTGGACACAACTTATGGAGAAGCGGGAGAAGCTCCAGCATTTGCCGACGCGCAACCTGTTTTCAGTGCCATGATAGTAAACAATGCAAATGAATTCCCGGGAATATTAGGAAATGAAGGCAACGAACTCCCAATGAATCTGTCCTATTCAAATATTTCAAGAACCATTTTTGAAACCTTGAAAAACACCAAGGACGAAAATGGCAATCCGAAATATTTTGACATAGACGAAAGTTATAGCACCAATCCAGATCACAGGATGCCCAAGGCAATGGATATTGATAAATCCATCAAAAAATATCTACCGCTTTCCTACCAAAATGCGTTTAATTTCACAGGACCTCGAACTCCAAATGCCGTAACGGACGACAGTTATGCCTGCGCCATGCGCCATAAAACCATCCCAAAACCAGTAAACCAAAATGATAAGGTAAGCTGGGGAAAAGTGTATGCGCACCTTTTACGACAACCCCAACTTGCAGAAAAAGCAGGTCTTTTATATCGAAATTTAGAGATCCAATTAAACGAGACCGATTTTAAAAATGGTGGTTGGCTATATGTGGACGTAGCCGAAAACAGTGTTTATTATTCGGAACAACAAAAATCACTGGAACCGGGAAAAGATATTTTCATTAAGCGATATGCCGCCCGAATTCCCGCATTAAAAAGAAAAGAGGATAAATTCTTGGATAGAAGTCTTTTTGCTGCCGTATTATTTCCAGTGATAAAACCAGAGGAAACCCCAACAGGAATTTATGATGAACTCTACATCGAAAGTTCTGAATACAACGATGGTTTCGCTAAAATAGTCCATGCCAATCAACCCGTGAGCAGTAATCTTCTGGCCGAACATCACGACGGTATGCCACCACAACAGGAAATGGGAATCAGGTTGGGATGGGATGACGAACAGATACTCATTTGGTATCTTCGGCAACTCGCCAAAGATCCCAATGTAAATGGAGGTAACGACAGATTGGATGCTCCTTTAGGCGTTATGGGCTACCATATAGACGTCCAAGAAATAAAGACAGATGAAGATGTAGCGGAAAATATGGTATGGGAAAGTTTAACGGCAGTTAAAAGCAATGGAGAAATGCTTCTGGAAACTTCAAGTGATCCGCCAATAAATTTGGGTTCGTATGAAGGAGAATTGCCATTTCAAGTGTATCCCGTAAAAGTTTACGGAGAGGAAGAAGAGAATTATTGGCTGCCAATTTATTTTTCCACCTGGAATGACCACTCCATGGTGCTTCCGGATAAAATAGCCTCCGATCTCTATTTAAACCAGCATGCTATCCAATTAGAAGATATTAAGGATCCTGACGGCCCGATTAAAGACCGCAAAGTTTCTATTTCCGATACCTATAAACCGCTTACCCAAATAAATCATCTCCGCTATGGCAAATCCTATAAATTTCGCGTTCGTCTAACCGATAATACTGGAGGTGGACCCACTGTGAAGCAATACAGCAACCAAAATGGAGGTAGTGATACCGCCGAAATCCACTTTAAACGTTACGTTGCGCCTTACGCGCTTCGCATTGTTAATGATGACAAAATTGATCCCTTCAATGACGAACTTAACTTTAATGGAAATAAATTAAAATTGAAACGTCCCTTGATTGGATATCCTTCGGTAGTGTACACCGGGAAATATAATGATCCCATTAAATTGCTCCACGAATCCATTAATGCGCAATTAAAGGAAAAAGATTCCTCTGGAAAAGCCAATGTTATAGTTGGTATTGCAGATCCCGATGTGGTTAGTGTAGAAGTTAAAGTGGAAGTTGAAACATTAAAAATGGATAATTTAAGGAGTGATTCCGGTCGTGATAATTTTATTACACTCTACACAACAATCCGTAATTTTAAGAAGGATTATGATAAAGAATTGATCTTAAATTTCAAATACCAAGATTACTCTTTTCTGGATTTCGATCTGCCATTTGATGCTTATGTCCCTAATATTGACGATATAAATGGGGATATTGTAATTCCAACCAGCCGAAATGTCCGTCTCACACTAAGGCCCAAATGTGATGGGGATAACAGTTATTGGGGAAGTACTGCCCCCTCCAATGCAGATAGCCGATTGGGAAAACCAACCGTTCTTAAAATCCGCAAGAATAGCCAAAGTGAAAAAAATGTGCTTGTTGGCCTAAATGCGGCAAAAGTAATTCAGGGATTATATTTACAACCAGATCCCATTGCTTTAAAGCACGGTGAAATTTCCATAAAGAATATTCTTCCTGAAGATGGCGCAATGCCCAATATTCTACAGCGCTTGGCTCAGCAATTGGACGTTGCCTGTAATAACGACCCAAACAACCTTACACTTTCTGCGGAAAAAGGAGAACGTATCCAATTTTGGTGCAGCAATATGGTCCGTCATACGTTAAGCCCCGACAAAAGCAGCATCACCTTTGCCAGTAAAAATGAACTTACCCATAAATGGCTGGTCGCCACCACAATAAAACTAGACAGAGACTGGACTTGGGATGGCTTGGAAACTTTGGCATTCACCATTGAAAGGAAAAAGAGCATGAAGGACAATCCAATGGACGCAACCGATCGTGAAAATATGTTAAAAGCCATTCCTTATCAACAAATTGGGGATGTGGATATGCGAAGGATTGCTTCCTTTCAGGCAATACAGGAAGGTGAAGACGAAAAGGTGCATCGCGAATATACCCGTATAGTATTCATAGACTCCGTTGATTCGCTACCTGCAAGCGGTGAGCATCCGGATACTATTGCGGTAAAATATAGAATAAAGCCCATATTAAAATCTGGTATCACATTAAAAGACGATGCCTTTGAAACCAACAACATTCTGTTGCCGGTAACTATTAACCCTACCCAAATCCCAAAAGTGGTGGGTTCCGGGATTGCACTTTCTCCTTATATTAAAGATGATAAATACTCTAAAACAGAAATCCGAAAAAGATATCTGTGGTTGGAATTTGATCATATGCCCGATGATAATCGAGATGCACTGTTTGCCCGTCAAGTAGCATATTCGCCCGATCAATTGATCAGCAACAATCATCCGGACCTATATGCGGTAAAAGAGGATGTTCCATTGGTCCTGGATCCGGAATATACCCGAGTAATTGTACCCGATTCGGGACATGATCACCCAGGTTTAAAAGCAATGAAAAAAATGCAAAAATCCAGCGATCCGGATCGACATTTTTATCTTCTGCCGTTGCCAGAAGGATTGCATTCCGAAAGTCCCGAACTCTTTGGTTTCCACACTTATGAATTTCGATTTGGACATACCGAACTGTTGTGGAGTACCGCGCAAGCTCGATTTGGCCGTTCTTTTAGATTGACCGGCCTTCAACATCCGGCACCTACATTATTATGCGCAATTAGCAGAATTGGAAAAAATATCAATGTTAGTGCTCCCTATGCCTTGGCCGTAAACAATGGAAAAAATGTGACCGCCACGCCACCCCGAACTTCCATTTGGTGCCTAGTGTATGCACAGGTAATCCAGGCGGATGGAAAGGAATACAGGAATATTCTCATCAATGAGGGTATGTTACGGCCAATAAAAACAGAAACTGATCCTACTACAGGAATTTTTAAAGACACCCTTAATGGAAGAACGCAACAGGGAAGCATAACTTTTACAAATATCGAAATAACCCAAAAACTCAAAAGCTATGGCCTTCCCGAAAATTCTGCACTGAGCATCATTTGTGTGGAAGTATTCGGATATATCAGAAATATTCGAGAACATATAACCTCTCTTAATTTTGACGGAAAAATTATAGCGGATGTCGCTCAAGGTGTGGTAATGAACATTGATAAAAGTGGAGGTACTTATATGGGAGTCGAAGAAATTCAGCGTGCATTAAAGAGCAGACAGCAATTGCCTCTAGATGGAGTACCTATGAGCAAAGATCTTGGAAAATACAGAATCCTGCGTACTTCCCCGCTTACGGAAGTACCTGCAACCTGTTGTGTCGAGTGTTGAATTAGATGGGATTGGAAGGAAAAACCGAATTGAACTTTAAAAAAGTATTCAGGTTTTTCTTTCCAATTTTTTGCAGAATATTTTTGCGATGATTATTTACTGTGTGAATAGAGATACAAAGTAATTCGGATATTTTCAAGCTACTAAAACCCTTGGAAATCAATTCCATAATTTCTCTTTCCCGCTCACTCAATTGTTTATAATGATGGTAATATTTCCGAAGAAGCAGATTTTCCTTGACCATTCCGTCCAGTTTTTGACCCATATAATTACAGTTCCCTATTAAAATGGAAATATTTAAAATGAAATTTTCAGATTGTTTTGAAAGGGAAAGCAATTGGGAAGTGGTTAAAAACCATTTATATTCTTGGTTTTCGTTGGCACGTAACCGTTGAAAAAATAAAATTGGTTGATCATAAATATTTCTTTTTAGAAGAATGTTTATTTCCCGCTTCGCATACTTCTGTTCTTCCAACGGGGAAAATGCGGAATAAAATGTTTTACCCATTTCCAAAAGCTCATTTTTATTCCGCCCAAAAAAACCGCAGGCATAATCATTTATATATAAATTTGCACCCGTTGCAGGAATCTGAAGGGTTATAATCCCTGGAAAAATCTCTCCAATCACAAGAATGGAATTCGGGATAATATTTTGAGCATCACTTTTTGAACCCTCAATAGGCAAGTTTATAAATCGGAAATTTCGCTTTACAGTTTCCATAAATTGAAATATTTTTTTCAAAAATTATAGCATGAATTTACACTTTATACTATTTAAGCCGGAGATGAAAACGAAGGTTATATAAATTTAGACAAAGATGGCCAGATAACATAACTATCTGGATATAAATCGTCTTATGATGAAGAATATTGGATATTCTCCAGAATACTAACCTTTAATCCGTAGTTTCTGAAAAGTTGAAGATCCAAGTTTTCCTTGTACAGTCAATTCAATAAAAATAGGTTATTTTATCCCTTTTAATTTTTAAACACTCCACTTGAAAAATATTGAAATTTATATCTCTTCTCAAACTCAATTATCATTAAAAAGTGTTGAAAACACTTTAACTCTTTTAAATGAAGATTGCACCATTCCCTTTATTTCCCGGTATCGAAAAGAATTAACTGGAAACCTAGATGAAGTTCAAATTGGCGAAATCGTAAAATTCAAGGAGTTATTTGAAGCGTTGGAAAAACGTAAACTAGCAATTCTAAAATCTTTGGAAGAGCAAGAAGTTTTGAACGAAGAACTTCAGAAAAAAATAGAAGAAGCGACCGATTTAATTGCTTTGGAAGATTTATATCTACCATACAAAAAAAAGCGAAAAACAAAGGCAGACACCGCCCGAGAAAACGGGTTGGAACCACTGGCAAAAATTATAATGAGCCAAACCCGCAACATGGGAGATTCTGAGATTTCTACATTTGCTTCAAAATATCTAAAAGGTGAAATAAATTCAGAGGAAGAAGCTTTGGAAGGCGCCCGACATATTATTGCCGAATGGATAAATGAAAGAACCGATATTAGAAATTTCCTGCGGAGGGAATTGGACCGTCATTCCGTTATTTCAACTAAAGTTGTCAAGAAATTTGAGCATGAAGAAAGAGCTCAAAAATTTAAAGATTATTTTGAATGGAATGAATCTTTAAGCAGAATTCCATCCCATAGATTATTGGCTATTCTTCGTGCTACTTCCGAAGGATTTATTCGTCAGAAAATAGAAATTGATGATGAGAAAGCAATTTCCCGTATTGAAGAAAGATTGATAAAATCTAACAACGCGGCCTCAAAACAAATAAAACTGGCAATTGAAGATGGTTATAAACGCTTATTATTTCCAGCACTTTCCAACGAAGCTCTTTCTGCCGCAAAGGAAAAAGCGGATGAAACAGCAATTAAGGTTTTTGCCAATAATCTAAAACAATTGTTGCTGGGTTCTCCCTTAGGTGAAAAACGGGTACTTGCCATAGACCCTGGTTTTAGATCCGGTTGCAAAGTGGTTTGCCTTGATGCGCAGGGTGGACTATTATATAATGAAACGATCTATCCACATGCACCTAAAAATGATACCTCAGGTGCCATGAAAAAAATCAGTTCGCTTGCCGATGCTTATAAAATTGATGCTATTGCCATTGGCAACGGAACCGCCTCCCGGGAAACGGAACAGTTCATAAAACGCATTCATTTTAAAAATCCTGTCCAAGTTTTTGTGGTGAGTGAAGCTGGGGCATCTATCTATTCGGCTTCAAAGATTGCCCGGGATGAATTTCCCAATTATGATGTAACCGTTCGAGGTTCCGTATCCATAGGAAGACGCCTGCAGGATCCTTTGGCCGAATTAGTAAAAATAGATGCAAAATCCATTGGAGTAGGTCAATATCAGCATGATGTGGATCAAACAAAACTTCAAAAGTCCCTGGATACTACCGTTGAACTTTGCGTAAATGCCGTTGGCACCAATATCAATACTGCAAGTGTGCCATTGCTAAGTTATGTTTCGGGCATTGGACCAAAGCTGGCAGAGAATATTGTAACCTATCGTGATAAAAAAGGAGCATTTACTTCCCGCTCCGAAATAAGAAAGGTTCCACGTCTTGGTGAAAAAGCCTTTGAACAGGCCGCCGGGTTTCTTAGGATAAAAAATGGAAAAAATCCCTTGGATGATTCTTCCGTCCATCCGGAAAGTTATTCGGTGGTATCCAAAATGGCGAAGGATGAAGGCGTGGAAATAGCACAGTTGATAGGTAATAAATCAATGCTGCAAAAAATAGATCTGGAAAAATATACTTCCGAAAATATTGGGCTGCCAACATTGAAAGACATTATCAACGAACTTGAAAAACCAGGGTTGGATATTCGTGAAGAAGCCAAGGTTTTCACTTTTAACCAAAATATTAAATCCATATCCGATTTAAGGGAAGGACAATTATTACCTGGCATTGTCAATAACATTACCAATTTCGGCTGTTTCGTGGATATCGGAATTAAGGAAAGTGGCTTGATCCACGTTTCCAATCTTTCAGATTCCTTTGTAAAAGATGTAAATGAGCACGTTCACCTTCATCAGCAAATTGTTGTAAAAGTTTTGGATGTGGATATAGAGCGGAAACGGATCCAGCTGAAATTGCATCAACTCAACTAATAGCAGTTGGTTTAGCAAAATATAAATTCTTAAATTTATTGATGGAGCCAAGAATAGAACACGGATAACGCCGATGCTGCGGATGATCGCATATACAAATCCGCGTAAACCCGCTCAGTCCGTATCATCAGTGTTCCATAGATAACATAGATGCCGCTGATAAGCGCAGATACAAATCCGCGTAAATCCGCTCAATCCGTGTCATCAGCGTTCTATTTTGCAGAACCAGGATAACGACAATTATGCGGATGTTCACGATAGGAATCAACGTAAATCCGCTCAATCCGTGTCATCAGTGTTCTATAATTTAAACTCGTTCATAATGAAACATTCCGAAATTACAGATACAATCCTTAAAGCTTATTATAAAGTTTACAATATCCTAGGATATGGTTTTTTAGAACAGGTATATGAGAAATCGATGTTTATCGAATTACGCAAAAGAGGCTGCTTCGTAGAACGTCAAAAACGAATCCAGGTATTTTATGAGGATGAAGAAGTTGGGTATTACTTTGCTGATTTAATTGTCAATGGTTGTGTAATTTTAGAAATAAAAGCAACTGAAGCACTTCACGAACAACACGAATATCAATTGATAAATTATTTAAAGGCCACAGAAATAGAAGTGGGATTACTCCTCAATTTTGGAAAACATCCTAAATTTCGAAGGAAGATTTTCAGCAATAAATAATAGAACACGGATAATGCGGATGCTGCGGATGATCGCAGATTCAAATCCGCGTAAATCCGCTCAAGCCGTGTTATCAGCGTTCAATTATAAAGAACGTGGTGAAGACGGATGCTGACCATAATCGCAGATAAGAATCAGCGTAAAATCGCTCAATCCGTGTCATCAGTGTTCCAATCTCAGGTTAAAATCAAAAGTTAATTGTTCCAGTTTGCGAGGTTAATAAACTAATTTTGCCGCCTTTAGTATCCGTTATTTTTTCAACTTATGAATAAGCCCAGAATTGCCCTTATCATGGGAATAATCGGGATTTCAATATTCCCAATATTGGTAAAACTGGCACTTGCCCAGCCTCTTATTTCGGCCTTTTATAGAATGGGAATTGCTGCGGCTATCCTGGTTCCCTATGCTGTTATTACAAAAAAACTTAAGGTGCCATCCAAAAAAATGCTACTGCTTACCATTATTTGTGGTTCTCTTTTCGCGTTGGATGTTGCGGTGTGGAACATTTCCATCCAACTCTCCACCGCAACTCAAGCAACTTTGCTCACCAATCTGTCGCCAGTGTGGGTGGGGATTGGATCCTTTTTCTTTTTAAAAAATAAGCCTACCTCCAATTTCTGGTTTGGAACAATTATCGCCATTTTTGGTATGATTACCTTGGTAGGCTTCCATTTCTTTTTAAATCTGGATTTTGATCTCGCCTTTATCTTTGCGGTGCTTTCAGGAATTTTCTATGCCATTTATATGTTGGTGAGTAAATATGTGCTTTATGAAATGGAAGTCATTCCCTTTATCACCATAAGTACTCTTACCTCCGCAGTCATATTGGCAGCGATGAGCTATCTCAACCATGAGCCCTTTACGGGATATGATCTTACGGGTTGGATGGTATTTTTGGTCTTGGGATTGGTTTGCCAACTGATGGCGTGGTTATTTTTAGGTTATGCCACCAAACAAATGCGCGCCACTAGAGTTTCTGTAAGTCTTTTAGGACAGGCCGTACTTACCGCGTTTTTGGCTTGGCTATTTATCGGCGAGGAGATAACCTGGCAAATGATTTTAGGAGGAGTTATTCTTTTGTTCGGAATCTATATCACATTTCTGGAACGCAATATTTTCACAGGTAAACCAAATAAGAAAATAATTGAAGCCGAGACCCTACCTTAAAAATAATACCTTACGCACTTACTGCTATTTGGTGTTTTTGGGTTGAATTGCAGTCAAGGGGACTAAGATAAAGTTTCGCGAAACAGGGAGAGAGACCTTAATTTAAGAATCGAAAATTCCCTCTTTCAGATTGATGGACCCTGAGACCCTAGGAGAAGTGCAAGTCAATTAAAATTTTACTCGTAACTTTTTAAAAAGATCCAACCTTGCTCAAGATTGCCAATTGTTCTCTTTACCACCACACATTGCCGGAAGGACATCGATTCCCTATGGAAAAATATTCATTAGTGCCCCAGCAATTGCTTTATGAAGGCACTTGTGCACCAGAAAACTTCTTTGAGCCAGCAATGCCGGATATGAATAGAGTTCTTACTATTCACGATGCAGGCTACGTGGAAAGTCTTTTAAATCAAACTCTGGATCGCCGCGCAATCCGGAAAATGGGTTTTCCACTCTCTGCCGAATTGGTAGAGCGGGAATTGAGGATTGCTCAGGGAACCATAGACAATTGTGACTATGCACTAAAATATGGTATTTCAATGAATATCGCAGGCGGTACCCATCACGCCTATCGCAGCCACGGCGAAGGTTTTTGTTTGCTGAACGATCAAGCGATTGCTGCGCGTTATTTATTGGATAAATACTGTGCTAAAGATAAACAGGTTGATTCGAAAGCTCGTAATATGTTAATCAAGAAGATATTAATAGTCGATTTGGATGTCCATCAAGGCAATGGCACGGCAAAAATTTTTGAAGAAGAAGATGCCGTTTTTACATTTTCCATGCACGGCGCTGGTAACTATCCATTTAAAAAGGAAAGCAGCGATTTGGATATTGCCTTGGCAGACGGCACAAGTGATTCCGAATATCTTTCTGAATTGAAGACCGTTCTTCCAACTATTATTCAAGAACAAGAACCAGGTTTTATATTTTACTTGAGTGGAGTGGATGTACTGGAAACAGATAAACTTGGCCGACTTGCGCTAACCTTGGAAGGTTGCAAAGAACGGGATCGGTATGTTTTACAAATGTGCAAAGATTTAAATATTCCAGTGCAAGTGAGTATGGGAGGCGGATATTCCCCGGAAATCAAAACAATTATTGAAGCACACGCTAATACCTTTCGGTTAGCGCAAGAAATTTATTTTTGACGCATGGGAGAAAACGGCAAAAAGAAAGAAAACAAAGGCTTAAAGGAAGAGTGCTGCGAAAAGCAATTAATAAAGGAGAGTATAAATGTTGTTGCCCTCCCTCTTTTGACAGGTGGGAAAATGAATGCATAAAAACGCTTTAAGGAATTGGAAATAGAGCTATAAGTATAATCCCAATTTTATTTTCCAATATGGCATCTTTTCCTTAAAATATTCAAAATAAGGCTTTAGGGCGTCGGGATTTTCCAATGCTTCCTGGGCTTCTTTAATTCTCTGGATTTCTTCGGAAGAAATGAATTTTGAAAAATCAAAAGATCCTCCCGCCTGATTCACCTTTATGAAATGCCCATAAACCGAATCCTCTGAAAGTCCTCGGCGTTCAGCAATTTCTGAAGGGGAAAGGTTTTCTTCCACAAACATTCTATAACTGCGTTCGTGGGTTGATAAATCACTCTCCAGACCATCCAAATGCCGATTGATTATTCTTAAAAAGTCATCTGCATATTTTTCAAGTTTAGCTTCTCCCACTCCAGAAACTCCTGCAAATTCTGCTCGGGTTCGTGGTTTTTTATGTTCCATATCTTCTAAGGAAGCATCACTGAAAACAATATAGGCAGGCATTCCAATTTCATTGGCGAGTTTTGATCGAAGCGTTCTCAGTTTATCAAAAAGTCCGGCTCGTTTTCGAGGTGCTTTGTCGGTTTTTACCGTTTCAGTTTCTTGAACAATATTTGCCAAGCGCACTTCTTTGTTTTCATACAACACCTTTTTTGCCAAAGAGGTCAACAATAGCCTACCGTTTTCATGGAAATGGATTTGCAGTACTCCTTGATTTAAAAGTTGAATAATGTATTGCTGTAGATCCCGCCACGAAATATCCTTTGCGGCACCAAAGGTTTTAATATTCTGGTAGCCCTTGTCAAAAACCTGCGCGTTTTGAGCTCCCCGAAGGACATCCAAAACCATACCCAAGGCTTCCTGTTCCTGTAAGCGTGCCACTGCCGAACAAACTTTTTGGGCAATAAGCGTCCCATCAAAATATTTTGGAGGAGTTTTACAGATGTCGCAATTGCCGCAATCCTCTGATATATGCTCTCCAAAATACCCGAGCAATGCCTTTCTTCTACAGCTCAAAGCTTCTGCATATTGTTGCATCCGCTCCAACTTTGCTAATTGATAAGCTTCCGTTTCTGTGCCTTCAGCAAACTTTCGGAGCATTACCACATCTGCGAAACTGTAAAATAAAATTGTATGTGAGGCAAATCCATCCCTACCGCTACGACCTATTTCTTGATAATATCCTTCAATGTTTTTCGGCATATTATAATGGATTACCCATCGAACATTGCTTTTATCGATTCCCATGCCAAAAGCAATTGTCGCTACAATAATGGGCGTTCGGTCACTGACGAAATTCTCCTGAATTGTACTTCGCTCCTCAGAAGTAAGTCCCGCGTGATACGCTTCGGCTTCATAGCCCTTTAACTTGAGTGTTGCAGCAAGTTTCTCTGTACTCTTTCTGCTCAAACAATAAATAATCCCACTTTGTTTACCGCGCTTGGCGAGAAAATTTAATATTTGTTTATTTCGGTTTTGTCCGGGTCTCACATCCAAATAGAGATTGGGACGGTCAAAAGATGCTATAAATGTCTTTGCATTGGGAATAGCAAGTTGGTGCACAATATCTTCCCGAGTAGGTCGATCGGCGGTGGCGGTCAGCGCTATCAGGGGAACATTTGCAAACTGTTCCTTTAAGGTTTTCAGTTGTGTATAAGCCGGGCGAAAATCGTGACCCCAACTGGAAATACAGTGCGCTTCATCCACTGCAAAAAGACTAACGGTTATGGATTTTAAAATGAAATATAATTGCGGCAAACTTTCCGGAGCGACATATAATAACTTCAATTCTCCATTCTGGAGATTCTTTAAAACATCTTGCTGCTCCTCATAAGGTTGCGAACTATTAAAAAAGGAAGCAGCTATGCCGTTAGCTTTCAATGAATCCACTTGATCTTTCATCAGTGCAATAAGCGGCGAAATTACAACCGCCGTGCCTTCCAATGCCAAAGCCGGTAATTGAAAACACAAGGATTTTCCACCGCCGGTGGGCATGATAGCAATGGTGTCATTTTTTTCTAAAAGATTCCCGATTATTTCCTCTTGGTTAGCCAGAAAATGATCGTACCCAAAATAGGTTTTTAGGAGGGATTTTATATTGGTTTGGTGGGTGGTTGTGGAAGAATTCATAAAGGTAAAAATAAGAATATTATTGGCGTTTGTTCCGGCCCTTCGGTACCGTTTTTATAATAGTTGGCGGCGCCATATATTATAAAAATCACTCAGGGACCTTTGATTTGGACTTTTTATATAAACCTTGATTCAATGGAATCACTCAGGAACCTTAGATTGTCTCTTTATTTAACCATTTGACAAAACATATTCACTCAGGGGAGATTGCGGTGAGTTTTGACTTTGAATGTCTTTTTTGAAAGAACCTCTAATTCTTTTATATCCCCATTAATAAGAGCTTCCTTTTTTTTCTTGACCACTTTTTTATTTGATGTTCTCTATTTGTCCCCTCGGCTCCGCTCGGGAACCGGTTAAGTTTAATTGAAAAATGGGAGCGAATAGCCTGTTAGGATCTCTATTCTTTGTTGGAGGAATGAGAATCATTTTGGCAAATTGATAAATCGTGTAATTCCTGATATTCTTTCAGCACTAATGCCTCCTTCTTTTTCCGGCTCCAGTTTTGAATTTGCTTTTCACGGTTAAAAGCTAAATCAATTCGAGAATATTCTTCGTAATAAAACAGTGAAACCGGTAATCTTTTTGCCGTATAATTGGCACCAAGACCATCCTGATGTTCCAAAATTCTCTGCGTTAAATCTATCGTGCTTCCTGTATAATAGGTGTCATCACAGCATTTTAGTATGTACATATATCCAATGAGCATAATTACGAATTAATTAAAAGCAAAAAAAGAAAGTCCTCGGCTCAGCTCGGACACCAGAGTATGTTACGGTGTCCGAGCGGAGTCGAGGACAAAAGCATTACTTACTCAACATCAACAATTCATTACAGAAAATCTCTGTGATATAATGTTTGTTGCCTTCTTTGTCTTCCCAGGCGCGGTTGGTAAGTTTTCCCTCCACGGCAATTTCCTGTCCTTTGGTGACATAGCTCTCCACCACTTTTACGAGCCCGCCTTTTACCACCACATTGTGCCAGTAGGTGCGGTCTACTTTTTTGCCGTCCTTGTCTTTGTAGCTGTCATCGGTAGCCATTGAAAACTTGGCCATTTTGTTGCCATCGGCAAATGTTACGATTTCTGGGTCCTGACCCAATCTTCCAATCAACTGTACTTTGTTTCTAAGTGCGTTCATGATTTCTAATTTTTACTGTTAAACAATTGATACTATCGAACTTCATTTGATTCGACAGGACAAACATAAAACAGGAATTAAATGTTACTCGGTTGTTAACCACTTACTTTCGTTTATATACGTTTGTAAGCGTTTGAAAACGAATAATATAATTCGCCAGATCAATGATCTCAACGGCTCCCAACGTTTTTAATGAAAAATTAAGTTTGTTGTAGGAATTGGTAAAAAGGTGGTATTTTAGGAAAGATATAACGGGAATCTAGGGAAGGTTCGTATCTATACATGTTGTGTGCAATTAGAACAAAATGAAAAAGACACTATTAATATTAAATATTGCTGGACTTCTTGGAGCTTTGATATGGTTAATGGTTGATGCAACTTGGGAACCTTTAGTCACTTCAATTGGACTTGTTGGAACGTTAATTGCCCAAATATCAAGTAATAAAAATTCAGCCGAAAAAACAGTTTTAAAACAAAAAGGAGGAAAAAACTCGAAAAATTATCAATCCAAAGGAGACATTAACATTACAAATAAATGATAAGCGATAAAAATAAAAAACAAGAAGGAGGCGATGGTTCTTCCAACATTCAAGCGGAAAATGTTAATGTTTACAATACTGGCATATCTTATTCAGATGCTAAAGAAATAGCATTAGATGTTTTTAAAACCAACTTTATTCATTTAAAAAACGAAGCCGCTCAAATTGCAGCAGAAAGAGCAGAAGAGATAACAGAAAATATTTTAAAAACTTTAAACGAAAAGCATCCAGAATCTTTGAAAGAATTTGAGCAGCCAGCAATGCAAGACGCTTTATTTACAGCACAAAAAGAATATGCAAAAAGTGGAGACAAAGATTTAGGAGATTTATTAGCAGATATAATTGTAGACCGAGCAAATGTCTCTAAAAGAAATATGCTTCAAATAGTTCTGGATGAATCATTGACTATAGCATCAAAATTAACTGTAGAACAGTTGGACACATTAACTTTAATCTTCTTATTAATAAGAACTCGAAGAATGATTTTGAGAAATTATAACGACTTTCAAAATTATTTAATTCAATATATTTTCCCATTCGTTGACAACTTAATTATTGATAAAGAACATTATAATTATCTAGAATATTTGAGATGTGGACATATTAGAACTGGCAATTACGGACAACTTGAGAACAATTTAAGAGAAACTTATAAAGGCTTTTTTTCAAAAGGATTTGCGATGGATGAATTTGATAAGGAGTTTGAAGAAAACAAGCCAAATATGCAAGGTCTTATAATTCCTTGTTTCCACGATATTACAAAACTTCAATTAGGGGTTTTTGATGACCAAACTCTTGAGCAACGAATGACCGAAAGAGGATTTGAAGATGAACAAAAGAATAAGTTGAAAGCATTTTTCAACAAAACAACTTTTTCACAAAATGAGATAAAGGATAAATTAATCGCTTTTAATCCTATAATGGAAAAAGTTTTTAATGTTTGGAAAGACTCTTATTTTAATCAATTTGAATTATCTCACGTAGGAATTGCTATTGCACACGCGAATTATAGACGAAGAACTGGTGAGACTATGGACTTATCAATTTGGATAAAATAACTGCACACAATCGAGTAGACGGCCGTGAGCCATAAGCCCACGGTGCGCCTCTCACACCACCGTACGTACGGGTCTCGTATACGGCGGTTCGATAATGATACTTATTGATGGTAGTATTCTACTAAACTAACGTAA
>Ga0208014_1000050_pt1 | contig 86137 bp, 85 predicted proteins | sample 25_taG_FD_184099 | JGI IMG/M metagenome (GOLD analysis project Ga0208014, IMG submission 184099) | Marine viral communities from Cariaco Basin, Caribbean Sea - 25_WHOI_OMZ (SPAdes) (version 2) | ecosystem: Environmental > Aquatic > Marine > Oceanic | place: Caribbean Sea: Cariaco Basin...
CTACCCTGAATGTTGTAGCGGCTGCCAAGGCCATCGGCGGAGACATCGACGTACTGGTTGCCGGTGAGAACTGTGGTGCCGTTGCTGAAGCAGCTGCCAAGGCCGAAGGCGTTAACAAGGTACTGGTTGCCGACAACGCTGCTTATGGTCACTTCCTGGGTGAAAACCTGGGCGAGCTGGTTGCCGAAGTAGGCAAGGGCTACAGCCACATTCTGGCCGCTGCCGGAACCACCGGTAAGGACTTCATGCCGCGCGTTGCAGCGCTGCTGGACGTTGCCCAGGTTTCCGACATCATGCGCGTCGAGTCCGAAGACACCTTCGTTCGCCCGATCTACGCCGGCAACGCCATCGCGACCGTGAAGTCCAGCGACAGCATCAAGGTTGTCACTGTTCGTCCGACCGCGTTTGATCCCGTTGCCGCCGAAGGTGGTTCTGCCGCTGTTGAGCAGCTGGACGTGGTCAAGGACGCTGGCCTGTCAACCTTCGTCAAGGAAGAGTTGGCGCAGTCTGACCGTCCGGACCTGGCTTCTGCCGGTATCGTTATCTCCGGTGGTCGCGGCATGCAGAATGGCGAGAACTTCAAGATGCTGGAGCAGGTTGCTGACCTGCTGGGTGCCGCTGTTGGCGCCTCCCGTGCCGCTGTTGATGCCGGTTTCGTACCGAACGATATGCAGGTTGGCCAGACCGGTAAGATTGTTGCTCCGCAGCTTTACGTTGCCGTGGGTATTTCCGGTGCCATCCAGCACCTGGCCGGCATGTCTGATTCCAAGGTGATCGTTGCGATCAACAAGGATGAAGAAGCGCCGATCTTCCAGGTTGCCGATTACGGCCTGGTAGCGGACCTGTTCGAAGCGGTTCCGCAACTTGAAGAAGAGCTGAAGAAAGTCATGTAACTTTCTGAAAGCCCTAAAAAAGGCACCTTCGGGTGCCTTTTTTTATAGGTTTTTGTTTTCCTTTCCCTTACCGGACACAATCCGCTTCTCTGCCTTTCCAATGATCAGCGTATCCGCCAGTATATGCAGCGCCCGGTTGGTGGTCCGCACCGTGCGGTAGATCTGTTGGCTGGTCTGGTCGTGAGTCTGCCTGGCTTTTCGGGCGTTTTGGCGAAAGTCGTCATCCCTGGAGAACAGGTCAATCAGCCCGAAGGTGGTGTTGGAAATGGCCTTATGAACTTTCTCCACCGCCGTGGCTCCCCCGGACACGGTATCCTGAAGCACCCGCGCGCGGTTACGAACCTCAAGCAGATCCATGCGGCTTTTCTGGATCGCGCCGCGGGCGGCAATTCTGTGCGAGTTCAGTAAGCGCAGGTGGCGCCGTGAAAGCAGCAGTTGTTGATAGGCATAGCCCAGGGTAGCGGCAGACACCAGCAGGAACAGGGCAAGGGCAACAGCGGGCAGATAGTCCATGGGTCCGGCTCCGTTTATCGGTATTCGATGTGCATTTCGACACCGATGTCGCGCTCGTCCATCTCTTCCTCAAGCTCTTTCATCACTTCCTGATAAACCATCTTGCGTACCATCACCGGGAGCTTGTCCGCGAGAACACGTGCGGAACGGGATTCACGCTTGGCCAGGGCAATCGGATCCAACACCCGCAACGTAATCACCAGTTCCGGTTCCTGTCCGGATTCTGCGATGTCGTCTTCTTCCATCATCCGGGTGATCACTTTGCGCTGCTCCAGAACCTGCCAGCAGAGAAATGCGCTGAACAGGACAAGCAAGACGGTCAGAACCGTAAGAAAGGTGATCAATTCGAACCTCCGGGGATTGGTGAATGCACTGGCGCTCAGTGTGCCCCATTGAGTGTGACAAACGATTGGCCGTGTCGACAGATTTACCCATGTCAGCAGGAAAATAGAACGGGCGCTCAAACCTGCTACTATTATTTGCAGGCAAGAGGCGATCTACGCAGAATCAACGGCTTAAAGCCGGTTTTACATACCAACAGAGGATTGTTCATGGTTTGGTTCAAGGCATTCGTTAGTGGTTTTCTTGCGACCCTGGTGTTCCATCAGGGGCTGTTCGCGCTGTTCTGGCTCGGCGGCATCGTGCCGATGGCGCCGTTTAACCTGTCGCCAGTGCCACCTTTGGGCGTTCCGGCGGTGGTATCCCTGGCCTTTTTCGGTGGCCTGTGGGGCATGGTGTTGTGGCTGATTCTCGGCCGGCTGGCCGGGGCGAAGTTCTGGCTGGGCCATGTCATTGTAGGGGCAATCGCCCCGACTGCTGTTGCGATGCTGGTGGTCTTTCCCCTGAAAGGCATGGATGTGTCTGCCCAGACCTGGGTTGGCGGGCTGCTTCTCAACGGTTTCTGGGGTCTCGGCGTTGCGGTTTTCATGCGCCTGATGGGGGCAAAAGCGGCGACGGGGCAGCGATAAATTTGCAATCAATTAGTCTGAAAAAGGAAGAGCAATGAGCAAATCTGCAGAAACGACCTACGATCTGGTGGTGTTTGGCGCTACCAGTTTTGTTGGTCAGATTCTTACCCGTTACTTGCTCGATGCCTACGGAGCGGGCCAAACGGTCAAATGGGCGATTGCCGGGCGCTCGGAGAGCAAACTGAACACCCTGAAATCCGGTTTGGGCGATGCCGGGAAAGATCTGCCGGTGATTCTGGCCGATGCATCGGATGAGCCATCCCTCACGAGGATGTGCGAGCAGACTCGCGTCATTATCTCCACCGTTGGGCCTTACGCACTCTACGGTGAACCCCTGGTGCAGGCGTGTGTGCGCACCGGAACCGACTACTGCGACCTCACCGGCGAGGTGCAGTGGATTCGCAAGATGGTGGAACGCTACGAGGATGAAGCCAAGTCCTCCGGCGCCCGAATTGTCCATTGCTGCGGATTCGATTCCATCCCCTCTGATATGGGCGTGTGGTTCCTGCAGAACGAGGCGGAAAAAGTCTTTGGCGCACCCTGTCGCGATGTCCGTATGCGGGTCAAAGTCGCCAAAGGGGAATTCTCCGGTGGCACCGTTGCCTCCCTGATGAACGCGGTGAAGGAAGCGGCGGCCGATTCGAAACTGCGAAAAGAAATGGCCAATCCGTTCTCGATCTGCCCGCCGGAGCATCGTTCCAAGACCCGTCAGCCCAGCCTGAAGGGTGCGGAATACGACAAAACCTTCAAAGCCTGGCTCGCGCCGTTCGTAATGGCAGCGATCAACACTCGCGTGGTGCATCGTTCCAACGCTCTGCAGAATGCGCGCTATGGCAAGGAGTTCACCTACGACGAAGCCATGATGACCGGCCGGGGCACCAAGGGACGTCTGGCAGCGTATGCCGTCACCGGTGGCCTGGGGGCATTCTTGATGGCTTCGGCCGTCAAACCGACCCGGTGGGTGGTTGAGAAGTTTTTACCCAAGCCGGGGGAAGGCCCAAGCCCGGAAGCCCAGGAAGCCGGTTTCTATGACCTGCGTTTTGTCGGCCGCACGGAAGACGGCAAGACCATCATCACCAAGGTAACCGGCGATCGGGACCCGGGTTACGGCTCCACCGGCAAGATGCTGGGGGAGGCAGGTATGTGCCTGGCCTTCGATATCCCGGCAGACCAGCCCGGAGGCTTCTGGACGCCGGCATCACTGCTCGACGGCAAGCTGATGGAGCGCCTGACCGGCAAGGCGGGCCTGACCTTCGAGGTACTCGAAACCCGCTAACCGCTCAGGTGAATCACGCGGTCGGTGCCCGGAAGGGCATCCGGCCCGTGGGCCAGGCTGATTACGGTTTTTCCTTCCAGAAGCGATTCCATTCGTTTTGAAATCCGCGCCCGGGTTTGGGTATCCAGGCCGGTAAACGGCTCGTCCAGAATGACCAATGGAGCAGGGCTCAGCAGTACCCGCGCCAGGGCTACCCGTCGGGCCTCGCCACCAGAGAGCCGACTGCCGGCACTGCCCAGCCAGGTATCAAGCTGATCGGCTTCCGTGGCAAAACGTTCAGCCAGCTCCATCTGTTCCAGTATGCCCCAGAGTTCGGTATCTGAAGCCTCGGGTTGGCCCAGTAACAGATTGGCCCGCAAGGTGTCTTCAAACAGCACGGTTTTCTGGGTCAGGTACGCGCAGTCCTCTCGCTTCAGGCTGCCCCGGGAAAGTGGCAGCAGGCCGGCGAAAACATCCGCCAGGGATGACTTGCCACTGCCGGAATGGCCGAGAATGCCAACGCGTTCGCCGTCCTCTATCCTGAGATTGAAGCGCATGAATAATGGCGCGTAACCACTATGTTTTACCGTAATATTCTCTGCCAGAAGAGCGCACTTCTGCGGCAGTTCGGAAGTCATCGGCACGGGCGGATGCTGGTCTTGCTGGCAATCCCGGTTCAGTCGCGTTGCCGACGCGAGAGTTGCCCCAAGCTTGCCGAAGGCATCGGGCAGCATGGCGTAAACCTCCGCCAGACCGAGCAATGCAATAGGCAGTAACACAAGCACGGGGCCGGAAACTGTGCCGGCCTGAAACAGGGAAACCCCGGCCCAGAGCGCCAGCACCGCAGAGAGATTGACCAGAAAATGAGACCCGGCCAGGTGCCAGCCCACCCGGGTATCGGCCTTCGCCTGTTCCGAGGTGACCTGATGGGCCTGACGCATCAGCCAGGCGGCATGTTTACCGGTGCGTCCGGCAGCGGTCAGCTCCGGGAAGCCCTCAATATGTTCGATCACGGCGGTTCGAAGCGCCTCCTGCCGGTCGCTCTGCCGGGCGGCCAGGCGCCAGGTGCCCAGAAATACACCGATCGTGGCGACCACCAGGGAAAGCCCGAGCACCAGGCCGACCAGCAAGGCCGTGCCGATATCAAACAGAATCGCGGCCAAAACCACCACCAGAAGGGTTACCAGGCCGGCAAGAGCGGTGGGTGCGATTAGCCGAAGGTACAGGGTATCCAGAGCATCCACGTCACTGGTCAGCCGGGATAGCCACTGGGCGCCGCTCAGCTCGCTGCGTCGAATGCGGCTGGCCTGCGACAGCCGCCGGAACAGGGCAACGCGTATATCGGTAAGCAGGCGCAGAACCGTATCGTGGTTGTAGACCCGTTCCAGGTAGCGGAACACCGTGCGGGAGACCGCAAAAAACCGAATGGCGCCGCCGGGCACATACAGATTGATGGTCGCGGCGACTCCGGCCGCCAGAAGCAGCCCAACCAGGGCGGTTTCCGTAATAAACCAGCCGGACACCGCCAACAGCGCAATGCCGGAGAGCAGTGTGGCCAGAATCAGGAAGCCGCCCACAACCAGCCGCCCGGGCCGTTTGAAGATCAGCTCCAGCCAGGGCTTCAGTTCACCCATTCCGAACCTCCCCGCCGGACACCAGCAACACCCGGTTGGCCAGTGCCAGCAAGGCATGGTGGTGAGTGGAGAAGACCAGGGTTTTTCCCGCCACCGCCAGTTTGTGCAGGGCCTCGAGCACAAACACCTCGCTGTCACTGTCCAGGCCCGCGGTGGGTTCATCCAGCAGGATCAGATCGTAATCGGCAAGGAAAATACGGGCCAGGCTCAGCCGCCGGGCCTGGCCGCCGGAGAGTCCCTGACCCTCCTCGGACACCGGGCTGTAAATTCCCTGATGGCGGCTATCGAGCAGGGAGCCGAGGCCGACATTACGGAGGGCAGTTTCGATGGCAATATCGGAGGCATCCGGCGTGGTCAGCCGGAGGTTATCGGCCCAGGTGCCCTGAACGAGAAAGCCTTTCTGGCCCAGCCAGCCAAACCGGAAACTGCCTGGCGCTTCGCTGAACAGATGAATCTCACCGGTGTCTGGCGCCATGAAACCGGCCAACAAATGCAGGAGTGTGGATTTACCGCCGCCGGAGGGGCCAGTGAGGGCAATCACTTCACCTTTGCCAATCGTCAGCGACAGGTCCTGCAGCACCGGCTGATCCGAGCGAAAGTTTTTACTGACCGACCGCAGCTCGATTCGGTCTTCCGCATCCTCAACTGTTGCCCTGTCTGATGAGCCTCCGGGGGTTACCGGAGATTCCAGGCGTTCGAGAATCTCGCTGCCGGCTCCCATCGCCGAGGCCCGATCATGATAATGCTGGGAAAGGGTCCGCAGCGGCTGAAAAAACTCCGGTGCCAGCAAGAGAATCAGCAATCCGGAAAACAGGGTCAGCTCCTCGGAAGGGCCGTAGGTGATGTAGCCCAGCAAACCAAACCCGATGTAGATGGCGATAACGGCAATGGCCACCGAGGCAAAAAACTCCAGAACCGCCGAGGACAGAAACGCGACCCGGAGCGTTTTCATGGTGATGCGCCGGTAATAGTCCGAGCGCTGGCGAATAAGCTCGGCTGCCCCGGCCGTCTGGCCAAACAGTTGCAGGGTTGTCAGCCCGCGCACCTTGTCCAGAAACTGCCCGGACAGCCGGCTGATGGTTTCGAAATGCTGCTGGTTCAGCTTCTCCGCGCCCATGCCCACCAGCGCCATAAACAGGGGAATAAGAGGAGCAGAGAGCAACAGAAAAATCCCGGCCAGCCAGTCCAGCCAGAACACCAGGGCCAGGATCAGCAAGGGCACGATCATGGACAGCGTCATTTGCGGCAGAAACCGGGCAAAGTAGCCATGCAGGGCTTCCACATGATCGATCCACTCCCGGGCCAGAGTGCCCGCCGAGGACTGGCCCAATTCAACCGGGCCGGTAGCCTGCCAGTGCTTGTGGAGCTGCCGCCGGGCATCCCGGCGAACCTGCTCGCTGCAGCGCGCGGCAAACCGGGTCTGAAAACCCTGGCCGAGGGCGCGAACCACCAGTGCCAGGATCAGAGCGAGAAAGAGGGAGGTGAGGTCCGCAACCGGAACCTCGTCAATGATGCCCAGATGGATAATCCGGGCCAGTAGAACCATTTGTACAATGGTGGCAATGCCGGCAATCGTGCCGGCCGCCACGGTACTGCGGATCCAGAAACGACTGCCGCGGGCCAGTTGCGCAAGCCATCCCTTTACGGCTTTCTGGTCGGTGGCGGCGGTGTTTTCTCCGCCACCACTGGCCCGCGGCTCCGCCACTTAGTGGTAGCCCTCGCCCGCGCGCACCTTACCCCGGAACACCCAGTAGGTCCAGGCGGTATAGGCCAGCACGATCGGAATCACGAACAGCAGCCCCAGCAAAAGGAACAGCTGGGATTCATAGGCGGAGGAGGCTTCCCACAGGGTGTATTCCGGCGGCACCACATAGGGCCAGCGGCTGACCACCAGGCCAAGATATGTGGTAATGAACATTCCCATGGTGGCAACAAACGGCATGCCTTCCTTACGAGCCCTGACCGACCGGTAGATCTGGAGCGCGCAAAGCAGAGTCAGCACCGGAAGAATCCAGATCACGGTCAGGTTGGAGAACCAGCGTTGCCGCACCATGTCGTCCACAAACGGCGTCCACACGCTGATAATGCCAAACACCACCAGCACTGCGGCCAGCAGCGGCAGACTGAGCTTGTAGGCCCATTCCTGCAACCGTCCTTCGGTTTTCAGGATCAGCCAGGTGGCACCGAGCAGGGCATAGCCGGCCAGCAGGCCCAGGCCGGTCAGAACCGTGAACGGCGTCAGCCAGTCCAGCGCGCCGCCAACATAGGCCCCGTTCGCGGTTTCAAAACCCTGGATGTAGGCACCGACCACCGCACCCTGGGCGAAGGAAGCGACGGTGGAGCCACCGGCAAAGGCCCAGTTCCAGAGATAGCGCGAGCTGCGGGCCTTGAACCGGAACTCGAACGCCACGCCCCGGAAGATCAGCCCGGCCAGCAACAGGAACACGCCAATGTAAAGCGCCGGCAGAAAGATGGAATACACCAGCGGAAAAGCCGCCAGGAGCCCGGCTCCACCCAGCACCAGCCAGGTTTCGTTGCCATCCCACACCGGGGCTACCGAATTCATCATGGTGTCCCGGCTTTCCTCGTCGGGAGCAAAGGGGAAGAGAATGCCAACCCCAAGATCAAATCCGTCCATCAGCACATACATGATGATGCCGAAGCCGATAATAAATGCCCATATGACGGGCAGATCAAACAGTTCCATAATCAGTGACCTCCCTGGTTGGCCGGTTTACCGTGATGCTCATCTTCCTCAATGTCGAAAGGCACGTGGGCAGCGGAGAAGGGGCGTTTGGGCCGTTCGGCCTCGTGCTCATCCTCATCCCGGTCTTCCAGACCGACATACAGAACCCGCATCAGGTAATAAACACCGGCGGAGAACACCAGAGCGTACACAACGATATAGCCGATGAGAGTGAATAGCGCCATGGCTCCGGTCAGTGACGGTGTCAGTGCCTCGGCCTGGGTCATCTGGCCATAGACAAGCCAGGGCGCCCGGCCGACCTCAGTGACAAACCAGCCGCTCAGTACCGCGAGGAACGGCGTAATGCTCATAAACCGCAACCCCTGCAGGAACCAGTTGGTGCGCCAGTAGCGGCCGCCGGCACGAAGAATCAAACCGGCTACCGCAAAGGCAATCATCAGCAGGCCGAGGCCCACCATAACCCGGAACGACCAGAACACGATCGCCACCGGCGGCTGCTCTGCAACAGGCACCGCGCTAACTCCCGGCACTTCGCCATCCCACTCATGGGTCAGAATGAAACTGGCCAGGCTGGGAATGCCAATCTCGTACAGGTTTCGCTGGTTTTCCTGATCGGGAATGGCAAACAGCAGCAACGGCACATTGCGGGAGGTTTCCCAGTTACCTTCCATTGCCGCCACCTTGGTGGGCTGATGCTCCAGAGTATTCAGGCCGTGAAAATCGCCCAACACGGCCTGGGCGGGAGCAATGAACAGCAGCAGCCACAGGCACATGGAGAGCGCTTTCTTGTTGGCTTCAACCTCTCGGCCAAGCAACAGATACCAGGCACTCACACCGGCCACCACAAAACCGCCGGTGAGGAAGGAGGCCAGGGCCATATGGCCGAAACGGTACGGGAATGAGGGGTTAAAGATTGCCTCACTCCAGGAAGTGACATAGAACACGCCGTCACGGAACTCGGTACCGGCCGGCGTTTGCATCCAGCTGTTGGCCGAGAGAATCCAGAACGACGAGATAAAGGTTCCGAGTGCGACCATGATCGCCGCAAACAGGTGAACGCCGGCAGGCACTTTGTCCCGACCGAACAGCAGCACGCCGAGGAAAGCCGCCTCCAGGAAGAACGCGGTCACCACCTCATAGCTCAGAACGGGACCGAGGAAGTTGGCAGAGGCCTGGGCGAAGTTACTCCAGTTGGTGCCAAACTGGAACGACATCACGATGCCGGATACCACCCCCATGCCGAATACCACGGCAAACACCTTGGTCCAGAAGGCGGAGAGCTTCACCCACAACGGATTCTCGGTTTTGAATGCCAGGCCTTCGAGTACTGCGATGTAGGAAGCAAGACCGATGGTAAACACCGGAAAAATGGCGTGAAATGACACCACAAACGCGAACTGGATTCGCGATAGGATAAGAGGATCAAGTTCCATGGGAACCCTCCGGTAACGTTCACATCATAACAAACGGGCCCAGCGAACCCGTTCAGCCGCTGCCTTAGCTCTGTTTGTTATATTGTTATTACCGGCAGATGGTCTAATGCTACTAGACATGGTAGCAAATCCGATAGGGCCGATTGTCGCACCCCTTGATTAAAAACAAGTATGGGCAAACTGATGAGCTTTTACGAAGACAGAATACTGCCACACATCATAGACCGTGCCTGCTCAATGGGCCAGGTAATGAAGCTTCGCAGCCAGGTGGTACCCCACGCCAGGGGCCGGGTTCTGGAAGTGGGTATGGGCTCCGCCATCAATATGGAATTCTACAATCCAGACCACGTCGACATGGTCTATGGCCTGGAGCCCTCCGAAGGCATGCGCCGCAAGGCCCAGCCCAATCTCGCACGATCCCCCATCAAGGTAGAGTGGCTGGACCTGCCCGGCGAGAAAATCCCCCTGGAAGACCACTCCGTCGACACCGTACTGCTGACCTTTACTCTTTGCACCATCCCGGACTGGCACGCAGCGCTCCAGCAAATGTGGCGGGTACTCAAACCCGGCGGCGAACTCCTGTTCCTGGAACACGGCGAATCCCCCCATGACAGCACCCGAAAATGGCAACACCGCATCACCCCGGGCTGGAAAAAGATCGCCGGCGGCTGCCACCTGAACCGCCACATCGCGGACCTGATCCGCCATGCCGGCTTCGAAATCCAGGAACTGGAAAACCTCTACATCCCCAAGGCGCCGAAGATCGCCGGGTATATCTACAAGGGCAGGGCAACCAAGCCCGCCGAAGCCAGCCCGGCGGCGTGAGGGCGAGGGCAGAATCCGAATTGCGTTAGCTCACGCAGACTTATACAATTCTGCCTGTCAAAACCTGCCCCGAATGCTCCGGTGGTGAAATTGGTAGACACAAGAGACTTAAAATCTCTCGGCCGCAAGGCTGTGCCGGTTCGATTCCGGCCCGGAGCACCATCAATATCCAATGATTCCGGAGATCTTTTCTCTCCTTCGGGCATTCCCCAAAATTCGATGCCGGTTATACCTGACAAGGTGTAATTACTGAGCGCTCACAGCAACGACCCCCATGACCTATCTGCTACGATGAAAACAAATGGGCTGTTGATTGGGGCGAAAGGTGTGCTTACTTCGAGAATTCAACTTAATGCTTCTTCGTAAGCTTAGAGTAAGTATATGGATATGATTCCAGGACTCTCTGGGACGAATCTGATCGAGGCCGCCTTCCTGGCCCATGACCAGCCTGTATTTGTGGTGAGTTGGCAGACACGCCGCATACTCGCAGCCAGTGAAGCGGTATATCGAATCTTTGGCTGGCGACCGGAAGAGTTGCAAGACCACAGCACCGAAATGCTGCACGTGGATGAGGAGAGTTTCCAGCGGTTCGGCGAGATATCTGAAAGCATACTCGGTTCAGAAAAGGACACGTTTCACTGCTCCTACCGAATGCGTCGCCGCGATGGTTCCACCTTCGATTCCGAGAACATGGTAGGCATTATTCGAGGCGAGGCTGATGCCCCTGTAGCCGTTGTAAGTGTTGTTTCTGAAGTTTCCGAGGGACGTTCGTTTGCGCTTCCGGCTGACCACAGCCTTAGCCTGGCCTGGTTCGGTGGTCGCCTGCGCGGCGGCATATTTCAGCGCGTTCAGCGCCCTGATGGCAGCGTTGCCTATAGCTTCCATCACGGCGCACTGGCAGAGCTGTTTTGCATTGATCCGGAGCAGGCCAGGAGCGATCCTGACCTCGTGCTCGACCGTCTCCATCCCGACGACCGGGAGCGACTGATTCATTTCATGGATAAAGCCAGCCAGAATCTTTCGGTACTGGATATTGAGTTAAGCGCCTATTCCGCCAATGGGGAGCGTCTGACGCTACGTAGCATTTCACAGCCACGGCGACTGGACGATGGGTCAACCATCTGGGACGGCTTGATTCTCGATATTACCGAACAGCGCTTTGCGGAGAGCAGGATACAGCATCTGGTTATGCACGATCGCGTCACCGGTTTGCCCAATGTGGTCACCTTCGAAGAGCGTCTTCAGCAAGGAATGATTTATGCTGGCGAGAGTGGCAATTTATTGGTGGTTGGTGCGCTGAACGTGAGCCGCTTTTATACAGTCAATGAAAGTCTTGGCTTTAAACAAGGGGATGATGCGCTTCGAAAGATCGGTGACCGCCTATCATCGGTGCTCCAGGGCAATGACATGGTCGCACGTTATGAGGGCGATGAATTTCTGTTTATGGCTCAGAATCTGGAGACACTGGAAAGTGTACGAAGGTTGGGTCAAGCGGTAATAACACTCTTCAATGAGCCGCTGGAACTGGACGATGGCTCTCTGGTTTCGGTATCGGTGAAAGTCGGATTTTCGGTTTTTCCGGATGGATCCGGAACAGCGGACGAGTTGCGCCGGAAGGCGGATCTGGCGTTGCAGAGGGTACGCAAGGATCCAGACAGGCGTTTCGAGTTCTACTCCGAAGAAATGAGTCAGGAAGTGCTCGAGGCTCTTGCAATGGAGCGGAGCCTTAAAGACGCCATACAGAATGGTGCGATCGTCCCCTACTATCAGCCGCAATTTGAAGCTTCCAGCGGTCGGCTTTGTGGTATGGAAGTGCTGGCCCGATGGCCGCTGGCAAAGGATGGCATGGTATCTCCCGGTCGTTTCATTCCTCTGGCCGAAGAAACCGGCCTCATCCATCCGCTGATGGAGCATCTGGTGGATTCAGTGCTGGCCCAAGTAAAGCAATGGCGTCAGGACGGTCTTTCGCCGCCACCTGCGGCGATCAATGTGTCTGCCCACCAGATTCGTCGGCACGGTTTCTTCGACTGGTTGTTTGATCGGCTTGCACACTACAACCTGGGAATCGAAGTATTGACCGTGGAACTCACAGAGTCAGCCTTCCTGCTCGATTTTGAGCACGTCAGGTCAACTCTGGAGGGTCTGAGCGAGAAGGGAGTACGTTTGTCCATTGATGATTTCGGCACAGGTTATTCCTCGTTGAGCTATCTGAGCCAGTTGCCCTTCCGGGAACTGAAAATAGACCAATCCTTCGTCTCGGAAGTCGATGTGAGTCGCCGTAAGAGGGCTGTGGTGAAGGGCATCATTGAACTCGCCCGGGCACTGGAGCTTGACGTAGTAGCGGAGGGTGTTGAAACGGAAAGCCAGTTGTCAGAACTCAAGGCCCTCGGCTGCGATTCAATTCAGGGTTTTTACCTGGGCCGGCCCATGGATGCAGGAGCATTCACGGACCTATTGCTGGCCCAGAAGCTTTAAATTCACTTCTTGGACATCGCCTCCAACATCTTATTCACCGCCTCCAGATGCTCCGGCTCGTTATGGCACATGCCCTGGAAGTTGGCACACACATCCAGAAAATCTTTCAGTTCCATTCTCGGCGCCATTTTCATCAACCGCTTGGTCAGGCGCGTGGCCTTTGGCGGCTGGCTGGCGATGCGGCTGGCCATGGCATTGGCTGCGGTTAGCAGTTCGTCCGCTGGCACCACCTCCAGAACAATCCCCAGCTCCTTTGCCTCGGCGGCGTCGATCACACGGCCGGTGAGGGTCAGCTCGAAGGCACGCTGGTAGCCGATCAGGCGCTGCATGAACCAGGCGCCGCCATCGCCGGGGATAATGCCGAGGTTGAGGAAGGTTTCGCCGAACTTGGCGCTTTCCGAGGCAATGCGGATATCGGCCATGTTGGCCAGATCGAAGCCGGCACCGATGGCGGGGCCGTTGACGGCGGCAATGATGGGCACCTCGACGTTCTGCAGGGCCAGGGGAATGCGCTGGATGCCTTTGCGGTAGCGGTCGGCGCACTCGGCCACGTCGCCGGCGAAATCGCCGCTGCGGTTGGCCATGTCCCGGATGTTGCCGCCGGCACTGAACGCGGAGCCCGCTCCGGTGATCACCAGTACCGACACATCGTCGGACTGGTTCACCCATTCCGCTGTGGTCACGATGTCATCGATCAGGTTTGAGCCTGTCAACGCATTGCGCAGGTCGTGACGATTCAGGGTGAGGGTGGCTACCCGGTTTTCCAGGGTGAGCAGTGCGTCGGTGAGCTTGGGTACGGTGGTCATGTTTCGGTTCCTTGTTTTTGATCAGCGCGTATCTTCGCGCGTGGGAACCGGGTTAATCAACCGCCAGGCGCGCCTTTCGGTATCGGCTGACTTCCGTCCAGCCGTGCACCGCAAGCGCCGAGAAGACGATGACACCGCCCACCAGGCTGAGTTTTGGCGGTACTTCACCCAGGAATAGCCACACCAGGAAGGAGCCGAGTACGGTCTCCAGCAGCAGCATCAGGCTGACCTCCGCCGCGGGAATATAGCGGGGGCCAATCTGGATCAGGATACAGGCGGTTGGCAGGAACACCAGGCAGAGCAGGGCGATGAAGAAAAAGTCCCGACCTGAGGGCATCTGGGCACCGCCAAGCAATGCGGCCACGCCTGCCAGCACCAGGGCACCGAACATGAGCATCACACTCATATCGCTGTCGGGTTTGGATCGGGCCACGTTAAGGTTTGAGGCGAGGGCGGTGGCGGCCATCACGGCCATCAGCAGGCCCAGCGGATCGCCCTTGCCAAACTCGCCCATGGCCATAAGGGTGGCGCCGCTGACGCACACCAGAATCACCACCCAGGTTCGCAGTGGCAGGGTCTCTTTCCAGAACGCCCAGGCGATGACCGCAGCAATCACCGGCGCGGTGTTGAGGATCACCAGCACATTGCCGGCGGCGGTATTCTTCATGCCCACGACAAAACCCAGTGTACTGATGGCGAAGGCACCGGCGCAGAACAGCCCCTTACGGCCACACTTGCGGATCTCCGACACCAGCCGTGAGCGGTATCGGGCCCAACTGATCACAAAGAAGCTGACGGCCAGCAAAAGCCCGCGCCAGAACAGGAACACCACCGGATCCACCGAGGTAATTTTCACCAATAACGCATCCGGGACGATAAAAAGCACGCCCAGGGCTGCGATGGTTAGTCCTTTGATTCGGGTTGCCTGCAAAGCCGCTTCGCCTGTTCCGGAGGTAGGTTATTGCTGGTCTTGGGTAGGAAGTGGATCAATGCTGTCTATTTTTGTTGGGGTTGCAGGGTCGTCTTTGAAAATCACAAAGACACCGCCCCCGATGATGGCAATGGCAACAATGATTTTGAGGATGATCGATTTCGACATGAATGGCTCCTCGCCTCTAAGTATCTGCTTCAACCCTATGGTCTGGAAGGCATAATCACAACCTTTACCCGCCAAAAACTGAGCATCCTACAAAAGTCGCTTCGACAGTATAGGCTGTCTCGGCAATACTGAAGCCTGAACTTCGGAGAAGGCGGTCCGGAAGCCGTTCCCAAAATACGCTGTAAATACGTCCCTGTACGCTCGGCTCCGCCATCCATGGCTCCGCACGATTTTGGGAACGGCTTCCGGACCGCCCCCGCCACATCTCAAGGCCTGATCAGGAGAGCAGTCATGACAGAACAATCGGAACCACTGATTCAGAAGCACAGCGAAAACGGCATTACCACGCTCACCCTGAACCAGCCGGACAAGAAAAACAGCCTTTCCATGGCCATGCTGGAAGCGCTGTCTGAAGAGCTGGAAATTATCGCCGCGGATTCCGAAACGCGGGTTGTGGTTCTGGGGGCCAAGGGCAACGTGTTCTGTGCTGGCCATGATCTGCGGGAAGTGCGGGAGCAGTTTGATAGCCATGATTTCCAGCTGAAACTGTTTAACCAGTGCAGCAAGGTGATGCAGCAGATCGTGAACCTGCCCCGGCCGGTGATTGCCCGGGTGGCGGGCGTTGCCACCGCAGCGGGCTGTCAGCTGGTGGCCAGTTGTGATCTGGCGGTGGCGGCGGACACGGCGCGGTTTGCCACGCCGGGCGTGAATATCGGGCTGTTCTGCTCCACACCCATGGTGGCGCTGTCGCGTAATGTGTCCCGTAAACATGCCATGGAGATGCTGCTGACCGGTGAAATGGTCGGCGCCGTGAAGGCCGAACGCATCGGTTTGGTCAATCAGATCGTTGACGAACAGCACCTGGATGAGATGGTCTACAAGCTGGCGCGGACCATTGCCGACAAGTCCGGCCATACCCTGAAAATCGGCAAGGAAGCCTTCTACCGGCAGCTGGAAATGCCCCTGGCGGATGCCTACGAATACACCTCACAGGTGATGGCAGACAACATGATGGCAAACGATGCCCAGGAAGGAATCTGCGCCTTTCTGGAGAAGCGCAAGCCGGAGTGGAAGGACAGCTGAGCGGCGTTGAGGGTTGGCCCGGCGCTGGATTAGCGAGATGCCGGGCAATTCTCTGCACCGAGGTGCAGGCGGTCACCCTGCCGGATCTGGTGTTGGCGGAAGAACCCGGCGTTCATCTCCACGGCCTGGATAAAGGCTACGCCAGCTGGGTAGCTGGGGCAGCCGGCGCCACTGGATGAGGCGCAGGGCACCATGTGGCGGATGCTGCCGATCACGCCTTCGCCGTTCAGGTAGGCGATATCCAGGGGAATCAGGGTCTTGTACATCCAGAACCCGTGGTCAGCGCCCCTCGGTTCCTGATAGCGGAATAACATGCCCTTGTCGGGAGCCAGGGAGGCCCGGCCCATCAATCCTTTCCGTCGCTGTTCCGCGGTGCTGGCAACTTCCAGTGTGACAGGCACGGAATCCGCCTCCGAGACAAAGCAGGCCTCAATGACGGGCAGGCCTTCCTGGGGCGAGGCCAGGCCGGAGGAGCAGCCATAAAGCGTGGAAACGCCGATACCAAACAATGCCCACGCCTTCAGCGAACGGCGCACGGGGTTGCCCGGCATCAGGAGCGCAGCCGGTAGCCGGTTTTGAAGATCCACCAGATGCCCACCATGCACGCCGTGAGGAACACCAGGGTCATGCCCACGCTGATGCCCACATGCACGTCAGACACCCCGTAGAATGCCCACCGGAAGCCGCTGATCAGATACACCACTGGATTGAACAGGCTGATGGTCTGCCAGATCTCCGGCAGCATATCGATGGAGTAAAAAGTGCCGCCGAGAAACACCAGGGGGGTAACGATCATCATGGGCACAATCTGCAGCTTCTCGAAACCGTCGGCCCAGATGCCGATAATGAACCCGAACAGGCTGAAGGTGATGGAGGTGAGCACCAGGAAGGAGAACATCCAGAACGGGTGCAGTACATCGTAATCCACGAAAAACTTCGCGGTGGCCAGGATGATCAACCCCAGAATCACAGACTTGGTGGCCGCAGCCCCTACGTAGCCGAGCACCACTTCTACATAGGACACCGGCGCCGACAGCACTTCGTAGATCGTGCCGGAGAATTTGGGCATGTAGATGCCGAAGGAGGCGTTGGAAATGCTTTGCATCAGCAAAGAGAGCATTACCAGGCCGGGAATGATGTAGGCCCCATAGGCGATGTTGTCGATGTCGCCCATGCGTGAGCCGATGGCCGAGCCGAACACAACAAAATACAGGCAGGTGGAGATTACCGGCGAGAGCACGCTCTGCATTACCGTGCGCTTCATGCGGGCCATTTCAAAGTTGTAGATTGCGCGGATACCGTAAAGGTTCATGCCTTTCTCCAATGGGCCGGCGGGCTTATTCGTGCACCAGGCCGACAAAAATCTCTTCGAGCGAACTTTCCCGGGTCTGCAGATCCCGGTACTCAATGCCAAGGTCGCCGAGGGTGCGCAGCAGGCGGGCCACGCCGGCCTGTTCCTGCTGGGAGTCGAAGGTGTAGATCAGTTCGTAGCCGTCCTCGGACAGTTCCACCGGCTCCAGCATCAGTTCCCCGGGCATCTTATCGAGCTTCTGCTGCAACTGGAGCCGGAGTTCCTTCTTGCCCAGCTTGGTCATCAGCTGGGCTTTGTTCTCCACCAGGATAATCTCGCCGTCCCGGATCACACCGATGCGGTCTGCCATTTCCTCGGCTTCCTCGATGTAATGGGTGGTGAGGATAATGGTGACGCCGTTTTCCCGGAGTTTGCGGACCATTTCCCACATATCCCTCCGCAGTTCCACATCCACGCCCGCGGTGGGCTCATCGAGGAACAGGATCTGGGGTTCGTGGGAGAGCGCCTTGGCGATCATGACCCGGCGCTTCATGCCGCCGGAGAGCGACATGATCCGGTTGTTGCGCTTGTCCCAGAGCGACAGGTCCTTCAGCACCTTTTCAATATGGGCCGGGTTCGGCGCCTTGCCAAACAGGCCACGGCTGAAAGACACCGCATTCCAGACAGTCTCGAAGGAATCGGTGTTGAGTTCTTGGGGCACCAGGCCAATAGTTTCCCGGGCCTTGCGGTAGTCTTTGACGATGTCGTAGCCGGCTGCTTTCACTTCACCGGACGACAGATTGACGATACCGCAGATAATGCTGATCAGCGTGGTTTTGCCGGCGCCATTGGGGCCCAGCAGGGCGAAGATTTCGCCCCGGATGATGTCCAGGTTGATGTCTTTCAGGGCCTGGAAACCGTCACCATAAACCTTGCTCAGGTGCTTAACGGAGATATCCGGTTGCACGGGCGTGTCCTGTGGTCAGAATGGGTCAAATTGAAGGCGCCGTATTTTCTCATGACTGGCGCCGGTTTAGAAACCTTTGCCTTGCCCTTTGCCTTGGCTCGGGAAAACTTCATAATGCCGGGCTGGTTTCATCGGGGTGCGGTTATGGTACGCGGAATAGCGGTTGCGGGATTGATCGGAGGGCTGATTGCTGCGGTGATCTTTGGCTCGGGAATGCTTGATGATGCCGGCAACGCTGCCAAAAACAACGGGGCCGGGCCGAGCCTGGCTGAGTGCGACCTGCTTGCCGGTCCCTGCCGATGGACGACGCCGGCTGGCGACTGGCAGGTGGCGCTGGAAGCTCTCGGTGAGGGGGAGCAGGGCACCGAATACCGCCTTACCGTGACCACGCCGGAACAGCCCGAGCGGTTTCTCGCGGTGTTGCGGGGTGAGTCCATGTACATGGGCGAGTACCCGGTGCCTCTGGCAAGCGATGCCGGCAACCGGTATTTGGCCCGTTTTACCGCGCCTTTCTGCACCGTGGATGCCTCCATGACCTGGCGGGTGGATCTTCAGCAGGGCCAGGCGCCGATTGATGCTATTCCGCTTAAGCTGGTGTTTGAGGCAGAACCGCATTGAGTACCGGCTACCGGAAGCCAGTCGGCTGACAAGCAGCCGGTATTGTGTAAAATGAAAATTCGCCAATTTCAGGGAAAACGTGATGGATTACGGAGAGAGTGTTCAGAAGGTACTGCTGAGGAAAATCCGCAAGGCCGAGCAGGATCTTATCCAGCTGAAGCTTGATTACTGCAGGTTTGTGTTCGGGCTGACTCACCGGGCGAAAGTACTGGCCGGCGGCGTTACCTATGTGGTCCGGTCAGTGGACGTGGACAGCATGGCGAATACGGATGATGGTGGCTTTACCCAGCCTGAAATTACCGGCACCCGTGCCGATGAGCAGGACCATGCCGAACCGGTCGCCCTGGGCACTGACTGGGTGCTCGAAACGGCCTCCCGGCCGGTGGCTAAATAAATGCGTTGGCGGTGATGGCCTCGTAGAGGCTTGATGCCGCCGGCACAAAGTGTCTTTCCTGCCAGAATTCCGCCCCTTCCATTCCGGCCCGGAAACAGGCCAGCAGAACCGAGCTTTCGGTTAATGTGCTTATCGTCTGAAGCGCTTCCGGTTGCCGGATGCCGGTTTTGCGGCTGGCGATCTGGGCAACCAGACCAGCCAGTGGGTCGGAGTGGCGAGCGGATTTATCGCTCAGCGCGCACCCGGCCCCGTACAACCAGGCTGCGGCATAGCCCCGGACGCTCTCCGGCGCGGTAGCCAGCTCCAGCCCCTTTTCCCGACAATCCCGCTCCTGCAGGCCGGCAAGAATAACCAGCTGTGTGATCAGTTGAGCGCGATTCGAAACAGGCCTCGCAGCCGTTTCCTGAGCCGTTGGCCGGTCAAACCTCGGCGCCTCATGGAAATCGACAGGGGAGCTGAAGTTGACGGGCTCCGCACGCACCAGCGTCAACATTCGGAATGCCAGCAGAAGCAGCAGCGCCAGCAGCCCAACCTGTACAAGAAGAATCAACCCGTTAACCATGTTCACCCGAGCCCTGTATGTTGCAAAAGGTGATCGTATTGTAACGGAATGTATCTGCCGGATACCGCCAACCCGTCGCCATTACCGCTCCAGCAGTTGGCTCAAATGACGGAACTGTGATGGGGATCGCAGAGTGGAGTCTGGGAAAAGCGCGCCGATCAGCAGGTTGGCATGGTCTGCAGGGCGAGCTTTCTGCGAATGTAGCGACCCAGGGCATCAACGCCGATGTTCAGCAGGGCGGTGATCAGGATCAAAACCATGGCGCGATCAAAGTGAATGTTCTGTATCGCGCTATCGACATAGAAACCCAGGGTGTAGATACCCAGAATGCCGAGGATGGCGGTCTCCCGCATGATGATTTCCCAGCGGTAGAACAGAAAGGCCAGGAACGACCGGTAAACCCGGGGAACCAGCTCCCAGCTGTAACGGTTGAAACCGGTGGGAGCATCGGGGCGCAGGCGAATACTGTTGGTCTGCCGGCCAATCAGGTGGCCGATAATCCCGCCGTTGTGGAGCGCCAGTGCCACCACGGCTGGCAGCATCGACGGCCCCCAGAGCTGCAGGAGAATGTAGGCGAGAATATATTCCGGCGTGGAGCGCACGATTACCAGAAAGACGTGCCCGGTGGTGCGTCGCACCGGGCCGCCGAAGTGATTGGAGATCAGCGGAAAGGCCAGAAGCGTCAGTATGCCCGTGGCCACCAGGGCAATCTGGGTCAGAATCACGGTATTCCAGACGCCGGGCAGGGCCTCGTTGATCATCAGGTCACTCAACCAGGGCAACAAGCCGGCGACTCCCTCGCCGTCTTTCAGCGGGGCAGGCACGATGTCCTCAGTAAAGAAACGGGCAACGTTGCCCCAGATAATCGGAAGCCCCTCACCGAGAAAGAAGGGCGCACCAAGCACGTAGATCGGCAGGAGCTTTGGCCTTACCCAGAGCGGCATGGTTGCGATCAACAGGTAGAACAGAATCAGCATCGCCCCGGCTTCGGAATAGAGCCCCTGTGAAAACGACGATTCCAGGTAGAAACCAAGGGTGGGCAAACCGACAAACCCGAGAATGGCACTGGAACGCAGGCCGCATTCAAGGCGGTAGGCGGTGTAGGTTCGCAACTGAACCCAGCAATCGGGGATCCGGGTGTAGAGGAACGCCGCGACTACGCCGGTCCCGGGAGGCAGCAGGCGGCCGGGCTCGGGGTCGACTTCGTCCAGAATCTCGGAGTAGACCTTGGCGAAGATGCCGGAATAGGGGATGGCAATGGCCAATACGCCGGTGAGCGGGTGAAACCCGAAGAACTGGAGAAAAATCAGCGCCCAGAAAAGCTCGTGGATAGCGCGGATGAAGGCGCAGAAAACCCGCACCGGCAGGAAGCGGTACACCAGCGACAGCAGGAATCCGCACACACTGCCGAGCGCGACTCCCACAAAGGCGAAAGCCACGGTTCTCAGCAGCGCGGTCATCAGGCCTTCGCTGCTGAAGAAGTTCGGAGTCACCACACCAAGAAAGAAATTGCCCAGGTCCCGCCAGGGGTTCGAGGCGGTGATGGCCATATCGGCAAACAGCAGCGAGAACAGCGCTACCGCAACAAAAATCAGACTGGTGCGAACCGTCGGCGAAGAGAGCATGAAACTGGCCGGTCCCCTAATAGAGAGACATGATGTCGGATGCCGCCAGGCGATCACTGGCTTCGTCCAGGGCGATCTGGCCGTCCTGGATTCCCACAATCCGGTTGCAGTATTTTAGCGCCATCTCGACATCATGGAGCGCTACCACACTGGTGGAAAAGCGTTCTTCGAGCAGCTTCATAACCAGGTGGGCCATGGGGCCATCGAGAGCGGAAATCGGCTCGTCGGCCAGCAACACAGGCGCATTGCGATACAGGGCACGGGCAATGGCAACCCTCTGGCGCTGTCCACCGGAAAGCGATGCAGTGGGCATCCAGATCTTCTCCGACATGCCCAGCTCTTTCAGCAGGGCACGGACCTCATCCCGGTTGCGGGAAAACGGTCGCACCAGGGTAACCGTGCTGTACCAGGTGGAGTGCTTATCGAGCTGGCCCATGAATACGTTATGGAACACCGGCAGGGCATTCACCAGCCCCAGGTCCTGGGGGACCAGCGACGATTCCCGGTTAACCCGCTCGTGGATCAGCCGTATGAGAGTCGACTTGCCGGCGCCACTTTTGCCAACAAGCCCGACCTTTTCACCCTGTTCAACTCTCAGGGAGAGCGGGCCGATCACCCGCTCACCACTGAAAGAGGCCGTCAGGCCCGTGAGATCAAAGCCTGACATCAATCGAGGATTCCAATCTCTTCCGCCGTGGTGCGAATGGGCTCGTAATCGTCATTCGATGCCGGGATGAATCCGCTACGGGGGAAGCTTTTCAGCAACTCCGGATCATCCATATTCACCAGCGCTTCGGTCACGCGCTGCTTGAAGCCGTCGCCGAAACGCTCATTGACGTCGCCGCGAATGGTCCATTGATAGTCCGGATAGGGCGGGGTTTCCCAGATTACCTGGACGGCGTCTGTGTCAACGTTGCCGTTGGCCACCTCGTTTTCCCAGACCTGGAAGTTCAAGGCGCCGACCTGATAGGTGCCGGCCTCGACCAGGCGGAGAGTGCGGGTGTGGTTGCCGCTGAAACCAACGCGGGAGAAAAACTCATCCGGCGCGGCTTCAAAAACGTCGCGGATATAGAATTCCGGCATCAGCCGACCGGAAGTCGAGCCCTTGGAGCCAAAGGTAAAGGTTTTGCCTCGCAGTTCGTCTTCCAGCGAGGCCAGCTCGTCCGCCGGCTCAATGCCGGTGCTGGTGTTGGCAATGAAGTAGGTCTGGAAGGCCTGATCCTCAACACCCTGGGCAATGGCCTCGGAGCCAGGCACCAGGCGCCGGGCCTGAACGCCGGAGAGCCCGCCAAACCAGGCCAACTGGACCTGATTGTTGCGGAACGCGGAAACCGCCGCAGCGTAGGACTTCACAGGAACGTAACGGACATCCACATCCAGTTCCCGGGAAAGATAATCGGCAACACCTTTGAAGCGCTCTACCAGCTTGGTTTCATCCTGATCGGGAATGGCTGTAAACACGAAGGTTTCAGCAGAGGCCGATGCAGCAGTGAAACAGAAGAGACTGGAAATCATCAATTTCCGTATAAGATTAAGGGCCATTGGAGTTCCTTGTATTACCAGGCTGTTTGGATTTTGTACCGTGAGAACTAACGTTTACCGGTGCCCCGGAGGATACCTTGATTTACGTTAACTCTGAACAGCTATACGATTTGCGGGTTTAATTGGCTCAGGGATAATTGCCCTGTTTTTCCGTTATCCGGCCTTAAGCGAGCATTATGAAAATAATAATGATTACACCGGCACCCCCTGGTTCGAAGGCGGGCAACCGGGCAACGGCAGAGCGCTGGAAGTTGCTGCTGGAGCAGGCCGGGCACAGGGTCTCGGTGGTTACCGAATACCAGGGGGAAGCCTGTGATGCCTTTATTGCGCTCCACGCCTGGCGCAGCGTTGAGGCCGTTCGCAGGTTCCGCCATAGCTGGCCAGGCAAGCCTTTGATCGTTGCACTCACCGGCACCGATATCTACCGCCATCAGCATGAGTTTCCGGACCAGACGCATTACTCCATGGCAGAGGCGGATGCGCTGATCGGGCTGCATGACCTGGTCGCGGAGGACATACCCGGCCGGTTTGCGTCGAAGCTGGTCACACTCTGCCAGTCCGCAGTCGGGCCGGAAGCCTACCCCCCGCCGGATCCCTCAGCGGCAAATACTAATTTCGGCGTGTGTGTGATCGGCCATCTACGGGAAGAAAAGGATTCCCTTCGGGCGGCTTATGCCGCGAGGTTGCTGCCGGAGGATTCAAAAGTGCAGGTGTTTTGTGCGGGCAAGCCCCACGATACGCAATGGCGCGGGATGGCAGAACAGGAAATGCAGCAGAACTCCCGCTTCCGATGGCTGGGGGAACTGGAGCAGGAGGCCACCCGGCAACTGATGGCAAACAGCCGGTTGATGGTGATCAGCTCGGTGATGGAAGGCGGGGCCAATGTCGTCTCGGAGGCGTGCCGGGCCGGGTTACCGGTTATCGCGTCAGACATTCCGGGCAATAGGGGCTTGCTCGGCAAGGCGTATTCCGGCTATTTCCCGGTAAAGAACGAGCAGGCCCTCGCGAAACTGCTTTACCAGGCAGAACAGGATCCGGATTTTCTGGCAACGCTTAAACGGCAGGTCAGTGAATTGGCGGGGCGTTTTGTGCCGGAAAAGGAGCGGGCGTCTCTGGAGCAGGCGCTGGATCTTGCCGTCCAGCGCTGCTCCGAGAGGGTTTAATCCCGCAGGGAAATGGGCTCGATGGGGCCGGTCTCGTCCTGCGCTGTAACGCGGCCGATAATCGCCGTGTGGGGATAACCGAGCGCTTTCAGTTCGCGGACACAGTCTTCTGCCTTGTCCGCGGCAACACTGGCAAGCAGGCCACCGGCTGTCTGGGGATCGAAGATCAGGGGATAGCGGGGATGGCTCACCCATTTCTCCTGGTCCCGGATGCCGCGCCGCAACCGGATGTTGGCCGGCTGCAGGGAACTCAGAATCCCGGCGGCAGCGGTTTCCTCGGCACCCGGCAATACCGGGATGGCAGACAGATCCAGTTCTGCATCCACTTCCGAGGGTTTGGTCATCTCAACGAGGTGGCCGAGCAGGCCGAAGCCGGTGACATCGGTACAGGCCCTGGAGCCGAACTTCCGCAGACAATCCGCCGCTGCCTTGTTGGACTGAATCATTGACGCAAGCGCCGAGTCAATCCAGCGCCCCTTGGCGGCCAGTTTCGCATGGGCGGCGAACAGGGTTCCGGTACCGATCGGTTTGGTGAGGATCAGCACGTCACCGGCTTTCAGGCCACCCTTGCTCATGACTTCTTCCGGGTCAATCAGCCCGTTTACCGCAAAACCCAGCGCCAGCTCCTTGCCTTCACCGGTGTGGCCACCCACCAGGGCACAGCCGGCCTCATTGAGAACCTCCACGGCCCCGGACATCATCTGGTACACCACGTCCTCAACCTTGGATTCAATGCCGTAGGGCACGGTGGCCACTGCTGTGGCACTCTGGGCTTCCGCGCCCATGGCAAAGACATCCCCCAGGCTGTGATTGGCGGCAACTTTGCCAAACACGTAAGGATCGTCGATAAACGCCCGGAAGAAATCCACGGTGTGAACCACGGCCTTGCCCGGCGGCACCCTGAGTACCGCTGCGTCGTCCGGCGCATGCAAGCCAATGAGGATGTCGTCCCGCTCGATGGGCTTGAGTTCGCCCAGGGCTCGGGAAAGTACGGTACTGCCAACTTTGGCGCCACAGCCGCCACAGCGCATGGCCACAGCGGAAATTGCCTGGGAGGCTTCCTCGGCGTTCTGGGCGGCGGCGGTGTCCGGCAGTTTTGATTCTTCCTCCATGGCCGGCAGGTCGTTGAACTTCTTCATGAACCGGCGGTCGATCCAGTCTTTCCAGCGCCATACCCAGGCACCGTCAAACTGCATGTCGCCCCGGGAAGCCACCGCGTATTTATCGCCAGTGCTGATCAGGGCCAGCCACTTCTTTTGTGGATAGAAGTCCCGCGGCGCCTTGCCAGTGGCGAAGCGTTTAAGGTTATCCGCCAGGGGCGGGCCTTGCCGCACGGCAAACACGCCGGCTTTCTCCCGGGGGTGATTGGTTACGTTGGCGATATCCCCGGCGGCGAAAATGTTGTCATCGTTCTCGACCTGGAGGGTGTCACGAACCCGCAGAAACAGGCCGTCATCCAGCGCCAGGCCGGTATCCTTCAGCCACTCCGGACCGCCCGCCCGGGTTACCCAGAGTACCTCGTCGGTCTGCAGGGTCTCACCGGATTCGGTCACCAGAAGGCCCTGCTGAACCTTGGTAACGGAGGCGCCGAGATGGACTTTCACACCACGCTCCGACAGCGTTTTCCGGAACACCTCCCGGACTTTCGGGTTATGCGTGGGCAGAATCTGGTCGGCCGTGTCGAACAGGTGGAAATGCAGCTGTCCCGGGTCTTTGCCCCGCTGTTTCAGTTCGTTTTTTAACCGGTACTGCATCGCCAATGTCAGTTCAACCCCACCGGCACCGGCGCCAACCACCGCTACCGAGAGCGGACCTTCATGGTTCTCGATGCGGGAGAGCAGGGCAAGCCAGCGGCTGTTGAAACCGGTAATCGGTTTCACGGGAACCGCGTAGTCGGATGCGCCTTCCACTTCATTGACCCGGGGAGACGAGCCGATGTTGATGGACAGAATATCGTAAGGCACATCCGGGCGACCACGGCAGCTTATCCGCTTGCGCTCACGGTCTATGCCAATGGCTTCGTCACGGTAAAACCTGGCGCCGGCATATTCGGCCAATCGGCTCAGGTCGATGTGGACATCGTCGTAACTGTAATGGCCCGCCACGTAGCCGGGCAGCATACCGGAATAGGGGGTGTGGGTGTCGCGGCAGATGAGCGTAAGGCGCACGCCGGGTACCGGGTTCATGGCGAACCGTTTGAGTACCCCGACGTGGCTGTGCCCGCCGCCAATCAGGACTATGTCCCGTAAAACAGGCTGGTCAGGCGTTCGCATCATTTAATATTCTTGGCTTCAACAGTCAGCTGGCTGTATCCCTTGATGTTGGAGAACGCTTTCAGCTTTTCCTGGTCTGCCTCTGAGGGGTTGGCAATCTGATCGATGGAAGTAATGCCCGCATCCTTCATCTTCTTGGCGGTTGCCGGCCCAATACCCTTGACCAGGGTCAGGTCACTCCTGTCTACCGGTTTGGCGGCCCTGGCCTTGCTGGCTGCGGGTTTCTTGGCGGCGGACTGTTTCGCCGCCGGCTTCTTCGCTGAGGTTTTAGACTTGGAAGAGGCCTTGCCAGCCTTTTTCGGTGCCGCTTCTTTGGCCGCGGTGTTGGCTTCCTTGCTGACTTCGTCTGTCAGCTTCTTGACCTCGTCACCGGCCTCTTTGGACGCGACCCCAAGGCGCTCAAGGATGCTGCTCTGCAACTCATGAAATTCATTGAGGCGACGTTCGAACTCTTCGTGAAAGCGCTTCATCTCGCGATCACGCAGCTCGTCAATTTCATTGAGAAGCTTGCGTACCGGTTCCTGAACCTGATTCTGCAAGCTGTCGAACTGCTTCAATGCGTCGTTGACAAGGCCTTCGATCTGGGAGGATGTTTTTTCAAACTCCTTGTTCACCTTTTTTACGATCTTATCAACGTTCTGTTTGGCTTTCTTCGCCATGGAATGTCTCCTTACGGACAGGTTTCAAAAAATCAGGGTCAGGCCATCTGCCGGAAGCCAGGGGAGGAACCCGGGGAGCGGCGTGATTTGAGCGACTGCTTTTTGGAGAGCACTTCCCGGATCCTGCGAAGTTTCTCGGCAAGAGAAGAGCTTCCATTTGAGTCAAATTCAACAAAATCAATGGAATAAAAGAAGTTGCTGCAGTGCTTTCTACGTTCAGTCACCAGCCCGGACAGGCCTTCAGCACGAATCTTGTCGAACGGCATGTCCATGACCAGGTCCAGAACCACGGTGTCTCCGGGGTTGAATACCTTGTCGGTTTTCATAACGCACCCGTACCCATCCAGCTCATAGAGGGTGGCTTCGACAAGCTCCTTTCGGAACAGGCCGTGTCGGAATCGGAAACGGGCGACAAGATCCGGCAATGCTTCGTTCATGTATTCGGGTTCTCTGATGATTTCCGTATCCACAGCAGCCGGCCTCTAAGGGAGGCTGGCTGGACATTGATTAAACAATAGACACTGACTTTTGGATTTGCAACGCCGTCAGTGTCATACGCCGAAGGCCTAAGGCAGTTTTTTAACAAATGCCCATGGCCGAGTGGGCCAGTTTACTTGTTCTTCAGTTCGTACATATCAACACGACGGTCTTTCAGATTGGTGACCGACCCCTCGTTACGAACCAGCGTCAGCTTTTCCAGATCCATGTCCGAGAACATGATCATTTCAGTGTTCGGCGTAGTCTCTGCCATTACCGCATCGTGGGGGAAGGCAAAGTCCGAGGGTGAGAATACGGAGGACTGTGCATACTGGACGTCCAGGTTCTCAACTTTCGGCAGGTTGCCGACACTGCCGGTGATGACGACATAGCATTCATTTTCGATTGCCCGGGCCTGGGCGCAGTGGCGGACCCGCAGATAGCCATTCTTGGTGTCCGTCCAGAAGGGCACCATGATGATATCGACTTCCTGGCTGGCAGCAAGACGCCCGAGTTCCGGAAACTCGATGTCATAGCAGATCATGATGGCAACCCGTCCGGCGTCGGTTTCGAAAACCTCGAACTTGTTGCCGCCTTCTATAACCCAGTCGCGACGCTCGTGTGGGGTGATGTGAATCTTGCGCTGCTCATCCACACGGCCATCCCGGTGGCACAGGTAAGAGACGTTGTACACCCGGTCGTTTTCGATCAGCGGCATGGAGCCAGTGATGATGTTTATGTTGTAACTCACCGCCATTTCCGACATTTCTTCCCGGAACTGCTGGGTAAACCCGGCCAGGAACCGGATGGCGCGGGTCTGGTCCATCTGATCGGTGAGCCCCATCAGCGGGGAGTTGAAGAATTCCGGAAATATGGCGAAGTCGCTCTTGTAGTCAGAGAGCGCATCGACAAAGTACTCCACCTGCTTGAGCACCTCTTCCACCGAGGTAAATTCCCGCATCTGCCACTGCACGGCACCGAGGCGCACCTGGGTCTTCTTCACATTCAGAATGGACGACGGCGGTGTGTACAGAATATTCCGCCATTCCAGAAGTGTTGCGTAGCCGAGGGATTTCTCATCTTCCGGCAGGTATTTGTGCATCAGCCGGGTGACCTGGAAATCGTTGGAGAGCTGGAAGCTGAGAATCGGATCGTAGATTTCCTTACGATCCACACGCTGGATGTATTCCTCCGGAGAGTACTGGTCCGCGTATTTGAAATAGCTGGGTATGCGCCCGCCGGCGAGAATGGCCCGCAGATTCATGGAACGGCAGAGTTCTTTTCTGGCCTCATAAAGACGGCGCCCCAGGCGGTAACCCCGGTATTCCGGATGAATGAACACATCCAGCCCGTACAGCGAATCGCCGTTGGCGTTGTGCCAGATCTTTTCGTTCCGGAGGATCAGATCGTCATAGGTATGGGGGTTGCTGAACCGCTCGTACTTGACGCAGACCGTCAGTGCCACAGCCACCAGTTGCCCGCTCTCTTCAATGCAGATCTGTCCGTCCGGGAACTGCTCCACCAGCGCCTTGATGGTGTCTTTGGGCCAGGCACCGCCGATGTCGTCGTAGACCCGGTCCATCAGTTTCTGGAGCTGATCGTAGTCCTCAAGCGTCAGATTGCGGAGGTTGAGATGCAGTTCTTCATGGGCCATTCAGTTCGGCTCCCGTCAGGAAAAAGGAAAAAGGGCTGAAACCCGTCGATATCCTGAAAGTCTATCAGATGCCAGAGCAGAGTTCGCATAGCATGCCGACGCTCAGCGGCTAAGAATGTCGAGGCGTCGGCGTAGATTTTCCAGGGTCCGGCGACCGACAAAACGGGATTCATCGCTGAGGAAGGGGTTCTCCAGCGCGATCACATGACGCTCGTCGAGATCCAGCATTTCAACCGCACGGCCGTAATAGTTTTTGAGGAACCGGCCGAAGCTGCCGTCGTGAATGGCCCGCTCCAGACCCAGCTGCAGGCGGTGGGCGGTTTGTTGATCCTCGGGAGCGACAAACAGGTAAGACGGCATGGGGTAGGCAATCAGGAGATTCGGCTCAACCACGAGGTTCGGGTTCTGGGCGATTTCGAGGTCGTAAAGAACCTCGCTCACGCCGCGGGCAAAGCACTCGAACCGCTCATTGCGAAGCATTCCGAACAGAATCTCGTAGCGGGCATGGGTGACCACCGGAATGCCATTGGACTCCAGAACCGGGGTGTCCGGCCAGTGAGCCCCCTGGCCGATGCGGATGTCACTCTGGCGCAAATCCTCCAGATTACGAATGCCCTCGAAGAGAGGCAGTGATTCGCGCAGAACCACACACACCCGGAGCCCCAGCAGGCCGCCATCAACCGGAATTGGCACTGCCGTCAGAAAAATCTCGCGCTCAGCCGAGGTAGCCACATTGGCAATGTCGACCAGGCGGGACTGGTCCTCGGCCAGCTCCCGGAGTACCCGGCCCTGGCTCAGCTCCTCGCTACGGACCAGCCGGAATTCGCCATACTCAGGTGTTTTTTCCAGAGCGAGTTCGACAAGCGCGTGAATGGCGGGGCTGTCGTAGTTCCGGTACCAGAGAATGTATTCGCGGGTGTCGTTTGTTGCCATCGCATCCGGCGCAGCCATCGCCACCAGACACAGGAGCAGCGCCAACAGGCATCTATCAATATGCCGGCGCTCGAGGCGGTGGGGGCTGGCTGGCAGGTGACGTTCCAAGTCCGAAATCCTTTGCAAAAGCCGGGCTGAGCCGTAGCGGCTGTTCGTACAGGCATTTCTCACTTTAGAACAGATATTCAGGAATAAACCGGAAAGTGCTCAAAAAAAATGTAAAAGATTCTTGCGATCAGAATGGCCCGTTGCAATCATCGGCTGCAGTTCAACTCCGGAGCACAATTATGGCGCTTATCGACAATCTCATCGGTGCGACCGGCCAATGGGTGGCCAGCACAGACCCCAAAGCCACCCTGGCCAATCCGCTGGCCTGGCTCAAGAAAACGGGCGGCTATGCAGCGGTGAACAGGATCATCGGGTTGTCCATTCCCTTTGCTCCACGGAACAATTTTAGCGTGGAAGAGGTCCGGCCGGGTTATGTCCGGGCCAGAATTCGTTTGAAGGGCAACAAAAACCATTTTGGCAGCCTCTACGCCGGTGCCTATTTTCTGGTCGCTGAGATTCCCGGTGGCGTACTGACGCTGTTTGATCTGGGGCCGTCCTACACACCAATCCTCAAGGAAATGACCCTGCAGTTCCTGCAGCCGGCCAATTCCGACGTAACCGTGGAGTTTTCGCTGGCACCTGAAACGGTGGCAGCCATCCTTGCAGACGCCGACCAGACCGGCCGGGCGAAATTCACGCTGGAAGGAAAGCTGGTGGATAGTGACGGCAACCACGTCGCCACTTCGATTGCCCATTACCGGGTCAGGAAGAAAGGCTTCAAGTCAGAGGCGTGAAATCAGGCCTGATCCAGGCCTGCAATGGTTTCCAGAAAAATCTCACCGTACTTCTCCAGCTTGGCGGCGCCCACGCCGCTGACTTCGGCCAGCTCTTCCAGTGTGCGCGGCTTGCGCTCCAGCATGCCGAACAGGGTGGTGTCGTGGAAGATCACGTAAGGGGGCACGCCCTGTTTGTCCGCCAACTCTTTGCGGCAGGCGCGCAGGGCCTCCCAGCCGGCCTGGTCGGTGATCTGGTCCTTCACCGGCGTGCCTGAACGACTGCCTCCGGAACGGGTGGCGGTCTTTTTCACTACCGGGTCCTTGCGCAGCTCAATCACCCGGGCGCCCTTGAGCAACGGTCGGCACTGTTCGGTCAGCTGAAGTGCGCCGTAGCCATCCGGGTCTGCCCGCAGGTAACCGTTGGCCACCAGTTGGCGGAACACCGATTTCCATTCGTTGGCACTGAGCTCGGTTCCGATGCCATAGGTGGACACCTGATGGTGCCCGGACTGCAGGATGCGTTCGTTTTCCGAGCCCCGGAGCACATCAATCAGATAGGTTACGCCGAACCGCTGCCCGGTGCGGAATACACAGGACAAGGCCTTCTGAACGGCCACGGTTCCGTCCCAGGTTTCGGGGGGATTCAGGCAGGTGTCACAGTTGCCGCAGGGCTGATCGAGTTCGTCGCCAAAGTAGCGGAGCAGCACCTGTCGGCGGCAACTGGTGACTTCGCAAAGCCCCAGCATGGCATCCAGCTTCTGTCGTTCCACCCGTTTGAAGTGGTCGTTGCCCTGGGACCCCTCCAGCATCTGCCGCAATTTGATCACGTCCTGAAGGCCATAGACCATCCAGGCGGTCGACGGTTTGCCATCCCGCCCGGCGCGGCCGGTTTCCTGGTAGTAGGCTTCCAGACTCTTGGGCAGGTCCAGATGCGCCACGAAGCGCACGTCGGGTTTGTCGATGCCCATACCGAAGGCGATGGTGGCGACGATAATCACGCCGTCTTCGCGCAGGAATCGTTCCTGGTGATGGGCCCGTTGCTCGCCGGACAACCCGGCGTGGTAGGGCAGTGCCGTGTAGCCTTTCTGGGCGAGGGTTTTCGCGGTGGCGTCCACCTTGTTACGGGAGAGGCAGTAGACGATGCCGCAGTCACCTTCATGTTCGGCTTTAATAAAGTCAAGCAACTGCTTGTTTGCATTTATTTTTGGTGCAATTCTGTATTGAATGTTCGGGCGATCAAAGCCGCTGACGAAGTGCCTTGCCCGGGTCAGTGACAGCCGTTCCGCAATTTCCTTTCGGGTGCGTTCATCGGCCGTCGCCGTTAACGCAATACGGGGGACACCGGGAAATTGCTCCGCCAGCATGCTGAGCTGGAGGTAATCGGACCGGAAATCATGGCCCCACTGGGACACACAATGGGCCTCGTCAATGGCGAACAGCGAGATGGAAGCGTCATGAAGAAGCTCAATGGTACGCGGTTGTATGAGACGTTCCGGCGCACAGTACAACAGGTCCAGCTCGCCGGTCACCAGTGCGTATTCCGTCGCCCGGGCCTGCTCGAAATCCATGGTGGAATTCAGGAAGGCGGCTTTTACTCCAAGCTCTTTCAGGGCGGCGACCTGATCCTGCATCAGCGCGATCAGCGGTGAAATGACGATCGCCGTTCCCGGCCGTACCAGCGCGGGCACCTGGTAACACAGGGATTTACCGCCTCCGGTAGGCATCAGGACCAGGGCATCACGACCTTCCGAAACTTCCCGGATGATGTCACCCTGCAACGGTCGGAAGCTTTCATATCCGAAAACTTCGTGCAGCACCTGTTCCGGATCCCTGCCCGAGATGGTGGGGCGCTCGGTGGAAAGCTGTTCGAAGTCCTGATCAAGATACATAGGGTAACCGGTTAGTCGGCCAGAAGCCGCTGTGTTGGTACGGGTGGAATGCCGGATTTGGCGCGGTTGGCAATGATACCAGATTAACCCTGGCGATTGGCCAGCAAACCGGTGCTCCGGATGGAGGCAAAGGAGTGGAAGAAACGCTACAATACCGCGTTTTTAACCACCGGTTCACGCCATACCGTGACAGACACTGATAATAACAGGGCTTCCATGCAGGAATTTGATGCCATCCGTCCCTACTCGGACGAAGAAACCGGCGCTGCAATCAACCGCCTGGTCAACGATCGGGAATTTCTGGATATGGTCGGTCGTTTCAAGTCGCCGACCCTTGCCCGCTGGGTCCCTGCCATGTTGCGGGTATTCATCCGCCGCTGGCTGGCCAGCCATTTCGGGCATTACCGTCGCATTGACGATCTTCAGGCCGGGCTTTCCGGCTATGTTGGTGAGCTGGTGGATAACACCGCCACCCGGGTGACCACCAGCGGGCTTGAACACCTCGACAAGCACGGCGCCTATCTGTTTATTTCAAACCATCGGGACATTGTGTTTGATCCCATGGTAGTGAACTATCTGCTGTTTCAGAACGGCTTCCATACCACCCGGATCGCCATTGGCGACAACCTGTTGGCAAACCGGGTGTTTGCCGAAATGATGCGGCTTAACAAAAGCTTTGTCGTGCGCCGCAGCATGACCAGCCCCCGTGAAATGCGCGATGCCTACATCACGCTCTCCGGCTTTATCAATCACAGTATCGATACCAATCACAGCATCTGGATTGCCCAGCGGGAAGGCCGGGCGAAAGACGGGCTTGATTTTACCGATCCGGCCATCATCAAGATGTTTTACATGAGCCGGAAAAAAGGTGGCCTTAGTTTCGCGGAAGCCATGAACCGGCTCCATATCGTGCCGGTCTCCATCGCCTACGAATACGATCCCTGCGATGGCGACAAGGCCCAGGAGCTGGAAACCCGTGCCCGTACCGGTGAATACATCAAGCGGGAAGGCGAGGATACCGAACAGATCATGAAGGGACTGACTGGCTTCAAAGGCCATGTCCACGTGCATTTTGGCGCCCCCATTCACGATTCGCCGGACAATCCGAAAGACCTGGCGGCGCGCATAGACCGGGAGATGCATGCCAACTACCACCTCCATGCCTCCAATCTCGTGGCCTATCAGCAGCGTGGGCTTCATCCCGACGCTCACGCCACACCGGACACCGTCAGCGACGCCGTGGTTACCGCTGAAACCTGGTCGCCGGCGGAGATGGAGGCTGCCGAGGCAGAAATGGAGCGTCGGCTTGCTGCCTGTGACCCCGCGATCCGGCCTTACCTGCTGGATATGTACGCCAACCCGGTGGTCACAGCCCTTGAAGCGAACGCAGATAAGACCAATAGCTCTGAATAATACCGGGCCCGATATTTTTTCTGACAAGAGGTTAGCCAGTGCAGGATCTTCAGTTTATTGAACGTGAAACCGGAAACAACCCAACCGCCGCAGTGATCTGGCTCCATGGCCTGGGCGCAAGCGGCAATGATTTCTTACCGGTTGTACCTGAGTTGGGCCTGCCGGAAGATGCAGCGGTGCGTTTCATTTTCCCGCACGCGCCCAATCTTCCGGTCACCATTAACGGCGGCATGACCATGCCGGCCTGGTATGACATCAAGGCGATGGACATTGACCGGGTGGTAGATACCGAACAGCTGATGGCATCCGCCGAGGCTGTCGGCAAGCTCGTGGAACGGGAAGTCGAGAGGGGAATTCCCGCCAACCGGATTATCATCGCGGGCTTTTCCCAGGGCGGGGCGGTTGCCTACGAGCTGGGGCTCAGCTATCCGGAACGGCTGGGTGGCATTCTGGCGCTTTCGACCTATTTCGCCACGGCAGACTCCGTTCAGCGCTCAGAGGCGAACGCGGATGTGCCCATCAGCGTGTATCACGGGACGTTTGATCCGATGGTTCCGGAATCCCTGGGCGTGCGCAGCGTCGAAACGCTCAGAGCCATGGGATACGAACCGACGTACCAGACCTTCCCGATGGAACACAGTGTGTGCCTGGAAGAAGTAGAGGATATCGGCCGGTTCATTCGCCGGCATGTGCTTTGATGTGCAGCCATGCCCGGGCTCAGACCCAGAGCATGGCGCCCATTTCCAGCGGGTGGGCCAGTGACTCGTGGTAGGGGTACATCCGCAACCTGAGCGTCTGCAAGCCGGGGTAAGGAGGCTGCACCCGGGTGGCGAATACCGTTCGGCCATCGGACTCACTTTCTTTTTCCAGCAGGAAACTGCCGGGCCCGGGGCTCTTGTGGGTTCCGGTGCACTCGGGGCTGACCAGGCACTCAACCCGCACGTCATCCGCTTCAAGGCCATTGAGAAACGCTTCCACTCGAAGCTCCACCGCGCCGTCGTGGGGGCAGCGGCTCTCAACACAGCCAACCACCTGTAATTCGACATCGGCCCAGGCCTGTCTCACCCTCGCTTTCCACTGCGCCAGACCGGTTGCGGCCTTGCCGCCATCCGCCATCAACAGGGCACCCTGGCCCGAAGCAGGGTGGTAGTAGTTGTTAACGTAGTCCATCACCATTCGCTGGGCATTGAACCGGGGCGTGATCAATTTCATGGAAGCCTTGGAGCGCTTGACCCAGCCCCGCGAAAACCCCTGTGAAGCACGATCGTAATACAGGGGGACCACCTCGAATTCAATCAGGTCGATCAGATCCCGGGCCTCTTCCTCATTCCGGAACTCCGGATCCAGCTCGGTAGCCCTTGGCGGAATCGCCCAGCCGTTTTTACCGTCGTAACCTTCCCCCCACCAGCCATCGAGCACGCTGAGGTTGAGGGCGCCATTGAGAGCCGCCTTTTCGCCCGAAGTGCCACTGGCCTCTTTCGGGTATTCCGGGGTATTCAGCCAGACATCGACGCCACTGAGCAGCCGGCGGGCCATGGCCTGGTCATAATCCTCCAGCAGGATCAGGTGGCCCATCAGCGACGGATGCATCGACAGATCATGGATGACCTTGATCAGCTGCTGTCCAGGCTTGTCCTTGGGGTGGGCCTTGCCGGCAAAAACCAGGACCACCGGGCGATCCGGATTGGTGAGAATCCGCTCCAGGCGTTCCAGGTCCGAAAAGATCAGCGTGGCCCGCTTGTAGGTGGCAAACCGGCGGGCAAAGCCAATTACCAGGGTGTCTTTTTCCGAGGAGATCAGCTGCCGGGTCATCCTGTCGGTCACCGAGTGGCCGGTGCCATTGCGTTTATGCTGGCGTTTCAGGCGCCGGACGATGTATTCGCCCATTTGCTGTTTAAGCGCCTTATGTACGCTCCAGTAGTGATAATCCGGGATCTGGTCAATAAATTCCCAGAAGTCCGGATTTCTAAGTTCGCTTTTCCAGGTCGGCGCCTGGATATCAAACAGGCTGGACCATTCCGGCGCGAGGAAGGTGGGTACATGCACCCCGTTGGTAATGTAGCCAATCGGGTTTTCTTCTGCCGGCACCTGAGGCCAGATATCGCCTTCCATGAGCGAGGCAACACCACCGTGAATCCGGCTGACCCCGTTGTGAAAACGCGATCCACGCAGGCCGAGGCTGGTCATATTGAAGCTGTCACCACCGTTCTTGGCACCCAGGGCGAACACCTGCTCGAAATCCAGCCCGGCCTCCTCGATATAGCGGCCCAGGGCATGCTGCACCAGAGCCCGCGGGAAAATGTCATGGCCGGCGGGCACCGGAGTGTGGGTGGTAAACAGGGTGGCCCCGGCGACGGCTTCGAGGGCAGCGTCAAAATCCAGGCCGTTGGCCATGGTGTTCCGGCAGCGCTCAAGGATCTGGAAGGCGGCATGCCCCTCATTGATGTGCCAGACCGTCGGCTTGAGGTTCAGGGCCTCGAGTACCCGGGTGCCGCCAATGCCAAGCAGGAGCTCCTGGCTGATGCGAATGGATTCGTCGCCACCATAAAGTTGCAGTGTCAGCTCCTGGTCCTCCGGGCTGTTTTCCTCAGTATTGCTGTCCAGCAGGTAAAGGCGGATGTGGCCAACCCGCGCTTCCCATACCCTCGCAACCACATCCCGCTCAGGGAAGGGGACGGACACCTTGAGCACCTGGCCCTCCATTTCGACCGGCGTTATTGGTAGCTCATCGCTGGAATGGGAACGATAGCGGGCAATCTGTTGGCCATGGGCGTCGATGCTCTGGATAAAGTAACCCTGCTGATACAGCAGGCCAACAGCGACGAAGGGCAGGGCGAGATCACTGGCCGCCTTGCAGTGATCGCCTGCCAGTATCCCCAGGCCACCGGAATAAATCGGAAAACTCTCGTGGAAACCAAACTCGGCGCAGAAGTAGGCCACCAGCGCCTGCTCCGGATCCAGTTTTTCTGTCACTTCCGGGCCCGGGCCGGCCTCCAGGTAGGCATCATAACTGCTCAGAACCCGCCGGTATTCGGCCAGAAAGGCACGGTCTTCAGCCGCCTCGTCAAGCCGGTCCTGGGCCACCCTGCGGAGGAACAGCTTGGGATTGTGCTCCACTTTCTGCCAGAGCCGAAGATCAATCCGGGCAAACAGGCTGCGCACGCCATGGTCCCAGCTGTAGAACAGATCGTTGGCAAGCTCTTCCAGGCGCTCCAGCGGTTCTGGAATCACGGGATGGGCTTCAAGTCGGAATTCCGTTGCTTTATCCATGTTGGTTGCTTCCAGGCGAGCAAATGCCCGCACTAATCCAGCTGTTGTTGGTCACGTTCTTTGAGAATGCGCTGATACAGATCGCCATAGCTGCGAGCCCGCTGCTTCCAGGAATAGTCGACTGCCATGCCATTTTGCTGCAGCCGTCGCCATTGTTTGCGCTTATCAAAAACCTGCAGCGCCCGGTTTATGGTAGCCAGAAGCGACTCGGCACTGGCGTCGGTAAAAACGAATCCGTTGGCCTTGTCGATGCCAACGGCCTCAGGGTCCTGCACCGTATCGGCCAGTCCTCCCACACCATGCACCACCGGAATCGTGCCGTACCTGAGGCTGTACATCTGGTTCAGTCCACAGGGCTCGAATCTCGAGGGCATCAGGAACAGATCGCAGCCGGCGGTGATGCGATGCGAGAGCCCCTCGTTATATCCCAGAGTCAGCGACAACTGCCCGGGCCATTGCCGGGCCAGTTGCTTCAGGGGATCCTCGTAGCGGGCCTCTCCGGAGCCGAGAATGACAAACTGGCAGCCGAATTCCAGCAGCTCCGGCATCACGGCAATCAGCCAGTCCACGCCTTTTTGTTCCACCAGCCGACCGATAAACCCCAGTAGCGGGCCACCATTCACCTCAAGCCCCAGTTCCCGCTGCAGGCTGGCCTGGCATTGGGCCTTGTTTTTCAGGTGATCTCGGCCGTAGTGAAAAGACAGCTCCGGATCTTCCTCCGGATTCCATACCCGGCTGTCGATGCCATTCAGGATACCCGTCAGGGCGCGCTGCCGGTGCCTGAGCAGGCCATCCAGGCCGCAGCCGAACTCCGGGCTCTGAATTTCCCAGGCATAGCCGGGACTGACGGTGGTGATCCGATCGCTGAACACCAGGCCGCCTTTGATAAACGACAACTGGCCGTAGAATTCCAGCTGTTCCATATGCCAGAGCGAATCCGGCAAGCCCAGGGCACGGAAGGTTTCCTGTGAGAAAAGCCCCTGGTAGGCGAGGTTGTGAATGGTAAAGACCGTGCCTGGCCTGTCGTGGTATGGGTCCAGGAACACCGGAAGTAATCCGGCCTGCCAGTCATTGCAGTGCACCAGATCGGGCTTCCAGTTCAGCCCGGCTTCGCCCATTGCGATCATGGCGCCCACCTTGCCGAACAGCTCGAACCGGTGAGCGTTATCCCACCAGTCTTTCCCTTCTTCGTTTTTGTAGGGGTTGCCTGGCCGATCAAAAAGCGGCGGGCAGTCTACCAACCAAAGCGTGACCGCCGTGCCCGGCAACCGGGTCTGCCAGAGACTGACATTGTATTGCCCAAGCTGAAACCGGGACTTTCGCCGGGAGCCTGCTTTCCTGGCAGCCTTCAGGGCATCGGGATAGCCCGGCAGCAGGATCTGTACATCGTACTCGAGGCGGCACAGCGCTTCCGGCAGGCTGGCTGACACATCGGCAAGGCCGCCGGTTTTCACCAGCGGGTAGACTTCACTGGTCGCGAACAGAACCCGGATCATTGTGCCGGCCTCAGGATAATCACACCCAGGGGTGGCAAGGTCAGCTCCAGCGACCAGTTCCGGTTCATCCAGGGTTGCTCGTCGGCAGGCATGGGGTAGGGGTTGCCCAGGTTGCTGCCACCGTAATACTCGGAATCGGAATTGAAGATTTCCCGCCATGTGCCGCCCTGTGGCAGGCCGATACGGTAGTGGTGCCTGGGCATAGGGGTGAAATTGACGATGATCGCCGAGGTTTCACCCCCGGCCGTGCGCAGGAAACTGATCACGGACTGGGGAGAGTCATGGCAGTCGATCCACTCAAACCCCTCCGGACGGAAGCTCTCTCCGTGCAGTGAGACCTCCCGGCGGTAGAGGCCGTTGAGATCCTGGACCAGCTTTCGCAGCCCCTGGTGTTCCGGGTATTGGAGCAAGGACCAGTCCAGTTCACGGGATTCGCTCCATTCCCGGCGCTGGCCAAATTCACCGCCCATAAACAGCAGCTTGGCACCGGGATAGGTGAACATGTAGGTCAACAGCACCCGTAATGAGGCCCGCTGCTGCCATTCATCACCGGTCATCTTGTTGATCAGGCTGCCTTTGCCATGAACCACTTCATCATGGGACAGCGGCAGCAGAAAATTCTCCGAGAAAGCGTATACCAGCCCGAAAGTCAGCTTGTCATGGTGGTACTGGCGGTACACAGGGTCCTGCTGAAGGTAATCAAGGGTGTCGTGCATCCAGCCCATGTTCCACTTTAGGTTGAAGCCCAGGCCGCCGATTTCCGGTGGCCGTGTCACTCTTGGCCAGGAGGTGGATTCTTCCGCACAGACCAGTGTGCCGGGGAAGCGGCTCTGGCAAACGCGGTTCAGTTCCCTCAGAAAATCGATGGCTTCCAGATTTTCATGGCCACCATGAACATTGGGCAACCATTCGCCTTCCTTGCGGGAGTAGTTCAGATAGAGCATTGACGCTACGGCATCCACCCGTAAACCATCGATGTGGAAGGCGTCCAGCCAAAACAGGGCGCTACCGATCAGGAAGTTCCGGACTTCATGCCGACCGTAATTGTAAATGAGGGTGCCCCAGTCCTGGTGCTGGCCCTTGCGCGGGTCTTCATGCTCGTAAAGAGCGCTGCCATCAAACCGGGCGAGGGCGTGCTCATCGGTTGGAAAGTGCCCGGGAACCCAGTCCAGAATAACGCCGATGTTGTGGCGGTGGCATTGATCGACCAGATAACGCAGGTCGTCCGGGGTGCCGAAGCGACTGGTAGGCGCGTAGTAGCCGGTGGTCTGATAGCCCCAGGATTCATCCAACGGGTGCTCGGTCACCGGCAGAAGCTCAATGTGGGTGAAGCCCAATTCCACAACGTAAGGGATCAGCTGGTCGGCAAGTTCACGGTAGGTCAGCCAACGCCCGGAGCCGTGATGGCGCCAGGAAGCGGCATGTACCTCGTAGATTGAAATGGGTGAGTCCTGCCAGTTCCAATGGCCGCGACGGGCAATCCAGTCGCCGTCGCTCCAGCCAAAGTGGCCACGCTCAGTCACCACGGCGGCGGTGGCGGGCCTTAACTCAAAGGCCTGGCCATAGGGGTCGGTTTTTAAAAGCTGACGGCCCTTGTCGGTGGTTATGGCGAACTTGTATAGGGCTCCGGTACCAATGCCTGGAATAAAGCACGACCACACCCCCATACCTTCGTGCAGTTTCATGCAGTGGGTGCCGGTTTTCCAGTGATTGAAATCGCCGACAACGCTGATCGCTTTCGCATGGGGAGCCCACACTGCAAACCGGACCCCTTCAACGCCGCCGCTTTTGCAAACGTGAGCGCCCAATACGTTGTAGATGTGCCAATGCCTGCCTTCGGCAAAGAGATGAAGGTCAAATTCGCTGAGCGTTGGACTATCCATAGACCGTGCTTTTCCTAACCAGGTGGAGCTTCCATTGGACGTTACAGAGCCCGTTTAAGAAATGACTCCGAACAAGTTTACGTCATAATTCCGTGATAGTGTTCTAATATGATTACAGACGTCAAAACCGTGACAACCCCTTGCGGTTGAACGACCGTCTCAGGAAAAGTTTTGTTCAGGGAAGCAGATATGCAAACGGCCCAACGTTTCGTCAGTCGCCTTACTCGTCAAACCCTCGCGTTAGTTCTTGCCGGAGGCCGGGGCTCCCGCCTTCACGATCTCACCAAGTGGCGAGCCAAGCCGGCGGTTCCCTTTGGTGGCAAGTTCCGGATCATCGATTTTCCATTGTCGAACTGCATCAACTCAGGCATCGCCCAGGTTGGCGTAATAACCCAATACAAATCCCATTCCCTGATCCGGCACATTCAACGAGGCTGGGGGTTTCTTCGTGGTGAAATGGGCGAATTTGTCGAGCTGTTACCGGCCCAGCAAAGGATCGAAACCTCCTGGTATGAAGGCACTGCGGATGCCGTGCTGCAAAACCTGGATATCATCCGCAGCCACTACCCGGAATATGTCCTGATTCTCGCCGGCGACCACGTTTACAAGATGGATTACGGCACCATGCTGGCCCATCATGTGGAGAATGATGCCGATATCACCGTGGGTTGCATCGAAGTGCCGATCGATGAGGCTTCCGCGTTCGGGGTCATGTCGGTTGACGATGAACTCCGAGTCACTGAATTCGTGGAAAAGCCGGAACGGCCCAAACCCATGCCTGGCCAACCCGGTAAGGCTCTGGCCTCAATGGGCATCTACGTGTTCAGCACCCAGGTGCTTTTTGATGAGCTGATGCGCGACCAGCAGATGGATGGCGAATCTTCCCACGATTTCGGTAAGGATATTATTCCCTCTGTGATCAGGCGTCTGCGGGTGGTTGCGTTTCCGTTCCGCAACCCGGTCCAGAACAAACCGGCCTATTGGCGGGATGTGGGCACCATTGATGCGCTCTGGCAGGCCAATCTTGAGCTGATCGAGATCAGCCCGGAACTGAACCTGTACGATTCTCACTGGCCGATCTGGACCTATCAGGAGCAGCTGCCGCCGGCAAAGTTTGTGTTTGACGATGACAACCGGCGAGGAATGGCAGTGGACTCCATGGTGGCAGGAGGCTGCATTGTTTCTGGCGCTCTGGTAAAACATTCCCTGCTATTCTCGCAAGTTAAAGTGCACTCTTTCAGTGAAATATCAGACTCGGTCATCTATCCGGATGTTGATATCGGCCGCCATTGCCAGATCCGCAATGCCCTGATTGATCGTGGCTGCCGCATTCCGGAGGGGACACGTATCGGGTTCGACGACGCCGAAGACCGGCGGCGGTTTCATGTTTCCCCCAAAGGGATTGTACTGATTACGCCCGAGATGCTCGGGCAGGATTACCCCCATGGCCTCTGACACCAAAACCCCGGTCGTGCTGTGTTGGCACATGCACCAGCCGTCCTACCAGGATATGCGCACCGATCAGTTCCTGTTCCCCTGGGTGTACCTGCATACCATCAAGGATTACAGCGACATGGCCGCGCATCTGGAAGCGAACCCGGAGGCCAGGGCGGTGGTCAATTTCGCGCCGGTTCTGCTTGAGCAGATTGAAACCTACCTGATCCAGATCGAGCGTTGGCGCCACGGCGCCGGGGAAATTGGTGACCCTCTGTTGTCCGCACTGGTGACAGAAGAACTTCCGGAAACCGGGACACCGGCATTTCTGGGGCTGATGGACAAATCCCTCCGGGCCAACCGGGAGCGGATTATCAACCGTTATCCCCCCTACGCACGGCTGGCGGAGCTGGCCGAGGTGTACCGGCAGAAGCCGGAGCTTCAGAGATACATTTCCAGCCGGTTCCTGTCCGATCTGCTGGTGTGGTACCACCTCGGCTGGATGGGCGAAACCATCCGGCGGGAAAGCAATTGCATTCAGAGTCTTCAGGAAAAAGGCCATAACTTCTCGATGGATGACCGGCGGGCCCTTCTGGATGTGATCTTTGAGGTCTTATCGGGTATCGGCCCCAGATACCGGACCCTGGCCCGGAAAGGCCAGGTGGAGTTGTCTGTGAGTCCCTATACCCATGCCATGCTGCCGCTGCTGATCGATCTCGCGTCGGCCCGAGAGGCCATGCCGGATATTGCCTTACCAGCGCACAGTCATTATCCGGGGGGTGAAGTGCGGGCAGGCTGGCAACTGCAGCAAGCAAGAGTGGTGTTCCAGCGGTTTTTCGGGATTGAGCCGACCGGTTGCTGGGCCTCCGAAGGTGGCCTGAGTCAGGCAACCCTGGGCTTGCTGGATGAGCACCAATTCCGTTGGACCGCCAGCGGCGATTCTGTGGTTCACAACAGCCTGAACCGCGCCAGGGAAGACAACCCCGAATTGCCGGATGCCGACATCCATCAGCCCTATACGTTCGGTGAATCATCCACGACGGTGTTCTTCCGGGACGACGGCCTGTCCGACCTCATCGGCTTTAACTACGCAGACTGGCACGCCGAGGATGCCGTCGGCGATCTGGTTCACCATATGGAAAACATTGCTGCCCTGGGCAAAGGTAAGGGCAAAACGCGGCCGGTGATTTCCGTGATCATGGATGGCGAAAACGCCTGGGAATACTACCCGGAAAACGGCTTTCATTTTCTGGACGAACTGTACCGGGTACTCGCCCATCATCCGAAACTTTCACTGACCACCTACACGGATCTGGTTGCGAACGCGGTCACTGAGCCGGTTCACCTGCCACACCTGGTGGCCGGAAGCTGGATTTACGGCACTTTCTCCACCTGGATTGGTGATCCGGACAAGAACCGCGCCTGGGATCTGCTGTGTGAAGCGAAATGCCACTTTGACCGGGTAATGGACAACGGCAACCTCAATTCAGAGCAAAAAGAGGCTGCCATGCAGCAACTGGCGATTTGTGAAGGGTCTGACTGGTTCTGGTGGTTCGGCGACTACAACCCGGCGCAGATTGTCAGCGATTTTGAGCATCTGTACCGCCGCCACCTGGTGAATCTTTACGAAATGATCGGACACCCGGCGCCACCTTCGGTATTCCAGCAGCTCAGCCAGGGCAGTGGCGAGCCAGCTCGGGGTGGCACCATGCGACCGGGGCATGAAACGGATGCACCGGCATGACTTCAGGCACCGACAGCGATCTGTTCAGTACTCGCAGGGCCGGTGTCCTGCTGCACCCAACCTGCCTGCCCGGTAGCCTGGGTGTTCTCGGAGCCGGTGCCCGCCGGTTCGCTGATTTCCTTGCCGCCAGCGGTATCACCGTCTGGCAGACACTGCCTATCGGTCCAACACACCGGGATCTCTCCCCCTACCAGTCCCTGAGCGCTCACGCCGGCAATCAGGACTTCATCGATCTGTCAGAACTGCTCCAGACCGGCTTGCTGGCAGACGCAGAACTGGCACAGCCTATCGCCGAATCGCGCCAGCAGCTGCTGGGCATTGCTGCGCAACGCTTTTTCGATGGGCAGGGGGCAACCGAAAGCGGCCTGGATCTGGCCGCTTTCGAGGATTTCCGGGCCGGAAACGATTACTGGCTGGACGATTTCTGTCTGTTCTGTGCGATCCGGGAGGTTCAGGAGTCGCCGGGCTGGCTGCAATGGCCAGAGCCGTTGAGGGACCGCGAGCCGGCCGCGCTGCAGGCCTTTATCGACCAGAACCAGGCACGGCTGGCCCGAATACGGTTCGAGCAGTTTCTGTTTAACCATCAGTGGCAGGCACTGCGCGATTATGCCCGGGGCAAGGGCGTCCTGCTCTTTGGTGATATTCCTATTTTCGTCGCGCACGACAGTGCCGACGTCTGGGCCAACCGACATCTGTTCAAACTCGATTCCAGGGGCGAACCAACCGTCGTTGCTGGTGTTCCGCCGGATTACTTCTCCCCCGAAGGACAACACTGGGGCAACCCGCTCTACAACTGGCAGGCCATGTCGGACGATGGTTACCAATGGTGGCTGGAACGGCTCGAAAGCCAGCGTCACCTTTTCGACCTGATCCGGATCGATCATTTCCGCGGCCTGCAGGCGTACTGGGAAATTCCGGCAGAGACACCGGCGCCAAGATACGGCTACTGGGTTCCGGGCCCTGCCGACCATTTTCTTCAGGCCTGCTTTAACCGGTTCCCGGATTTACCGCTGGTGGCCGAAAACCTGGGCATCATTAGCGACGAGGTGGAAGAACTCCGCAAACGCTTTCGGTTGCCGGGCATGACGGTAATGCAATTCGGTTTCGACGGCAGCCCGAACAACCCGCATCTGCTGCACAACCACCAGTCCCGTGATCTGGTGTACACCGGTACCCACGACAATGACACCACCCTGGGGTGGTACCGAAGCCTGGACGATCACACCAGGCGCTATGTGAATGATTACCTGGGAACCACCGGCGAGGGCATGCCTTGGCCGGTCATTGAGGCTGCATTTCGGTCAGTCTGCTCCCTGGCCGTGGTGCCCATGCAGGATTTACTGGGGCTGGGAACGGAGGCGCGATTCAACACACCGGGTACCATTACAAATAACTGGATCTGGCAACTGGACTGGAATTTTCCTGAAGAGGACCTGTCAAAACATATTGCTGAAACGGTACAACGACACGGGCGCTTTTTGCTGGACTGACCATTTTTTGATCAGCATCAAAAAGGCGTCAACCAACCTTCGATATAACACACAAGCAGTATCAACAAATGGCGTTCTTGATGAGTCAAACGGGGGAACCATGGAGCACAGACTCAGTAAACGCGTACAGGGAAAGCTCGGCCTTCTGGTGTATAAGCGCGGGATGCCGGTAGCAACCGGCCTGATCCGCGACGCATCCAAGCGTGGGCTGTTCATTGCCACCGACTACACAGACGTTCAGTTAAACCAGACTGTAGAGCTGGAATTTCGTTTTCCGGATACACAGGAAAAACGGTTTCGTCGGCTCAGGGCCCATGTGGTCCGCAAATCCGACAAGGGGCTTGGTGTCGATTTCGATGGCGTTGACAACGATAGCTTTACCATCTCGTCACTGATTCACTGGCTGAAAAGCCATCATATGCCGGTCAGCTATTTTCCGGTTCGGCGGCAACAAGCCTACTGAATACGCCAGGGAGAGCTTTCATGGAACGACTCAAAGATAAAGTTGCCGTAGTCACCGGTGGTTCCGTTGGCATCGGAGCCGCTACCGCAACCCGTATGGCAGAGGAGGGCGCCGCAGTCGCCATTCTCGATTGCCAGGACTCCGAAGGGCAGGCGCTGGCGAACAAGCTTGCAGACCGGGGGTTCAAGGCGGGTTACTGGCATTGCGACGTGACTAAGGAGCAGGAAGTAAAGCAGGTTCTGGATGACGTTGCCAAAAGCTTTGGTAGCCTGACCGTACTGGTCAACAATGCCGGAATCGCAGGCGCCAACAAGCCCACCCATGAACTGACCGAAGAAGAATGGGATCATGTTCAGAATGTGAACGTGAAAGGTGTGTTTTTCTGCACCAAGCACGCCATTCCCCATATGAAAAAAGCCGGCATTGGCAGCATTATCAACCTGTCATCGATCTACGGCCTGGTGAGTGCCCCTGATCTTCCGCCCTATCATGCATCCAAGGGCGCCGTGCGGTTGATGTCAAAAACCGATGCCATGTTGTATGCCACGGAAAACATTCGCTCCAACTCCATTCATCCCGGATTTATCTGGACGCCTCTGGTTGAGGCCCACCTGAAAACCACCGGCCAGGACCCGGAAGAAGCCAGAAAAGCCACAGCAGCGCTTCACCCGGTAGGGCACATGGGTGAACCGGATGACATTGCCTGGGGCGCGGTGTACCTCGCCTCGGATGAATCCAAGTTCGTAACCGGCAGTGAACTGGTGATTGATGGCGGCTATACCGCCCACTGATCTCCCGACCAACCTGAGCGGAGCTCGAACTTGACCCTGGCAGCCTACACCCCGCGGTCCTTGCCGGAATCACTGGCCGGACTGTTTCAGTTGGCACTGGATCTGCGGTGGACCTGGCACCATGGCACCGACGAGCTTTGGCGTGCTCTGGATGCGGAAATCTGGGACGCGACCCGGAACGCCTGGCTGGTACTGAACAGTGTATCGGGGGAACGGCTGGAAGAGCTTGCCAATGATCCCGAATTCCAGGAACGCTACAACGCCCAGCTGTCCGCGCATTCTGAGTTCATCAAGGCTGATACCTGGTACTCTGCGGATTGTCCGGGCGATCTCGGAGAAGGCGCAGCCTTTTTCTGTATGGAGTATGGGCTGAGCGAGTCTCTGCCGCTCTACAGCGGCGGGTTAGGGGTTCTCGCCGGAGATTTCCTGAAAGCATCCAGTGATCTGGGCGTACCGGTGATGGCCGTCGGGCTGCTGTATCAGCAGGGGTATTTCCGCCAGGCCATCAGCACCGATGGTGAACAGCTCGAATTCTACCCCTACAACGATCCCACCATGCTGCCTGTGTTTCCACTTCGGGACGATGACGACCAATGGGTGAGGGTGGTGGTGCCATTTCCCGGCCGACACGTTCGCCTGCGGGCCTGGAAGGCTCAGGTTGGCCGCTGCGAACTTCTGCTCCTCGACAGCAACGACCCCCGCAACGAGCCTGGCGACCGGGGTATTACCAGTGAGCTTTATACCGGCGACCCGGAGAAACGCCTGCAGCAGGAGATGGTGCTCGGGATAGGCGGCTGGCGACTGCTGGAGCAGTTGGGAAGAAAGCCCGCCCTTTGCCATCTCAATGAAGGCCATTGTGCCCTGGCTCTGATCGAACGCGCCTTCAGCTGGCAGGATGAGCACCAAAGCGATTTCCAGACAGCCCGCACCGCAACCCGGGCAACCAATCTGTTTACTACGCACACGTCTGTGGCCTCCGGCTTTGACCATTTTTCCCGGTCGCTGCTGCGTTTGTACCTGACACCCTGGCTCCTTGACCGAGAGCTGGATGTGGATCAGCTGTTGGCACTGGGAAGCGACGGCTCAGAGCTCAACATGGCGTTACTGGCACTGAATATGAGCGGACGCTTTAACGGTGTCAGCCGTATCCATCAGAAGGTGACCCAGACTATCTTCCAGCGGTTTTTCCCCCGCTGGCCCGCGGAGGATATCCCCGCGGATTATGTAACCAACGGAGTTCACACGCCCAGTTGGGACTCGCCGGAATCGGACGCAATCTGGACCCGTGCCTGTGGCCAGGATCGCTGGCGCCACCCGCTCCAGCAAACCTGCCCGATGGCGGACATTACCGATGAAGCGTTGTGGGAGCTGAGGCGGCTGCAGCGGACCCGGCTGGTCAGTTACCTTCGCAGACGCCTCTCCAGCCAGCATTGTGAGCAGAACCCCGGTTATGACCATGGGGCCGCCTGTGGGCTGTTACTGGACCATGAAACCCTCACGCTGGGCTTTGCCCGGCGGTTTACCGAGTACAAGCGGCCGGACCTTCTGCTCAAGGATCAGGATCGACTGCTCAAACTGTTGGCAAACCGAGACCGCCCCCTCCAGATTGTCCTCGCCGGCAAGGCGCACCCTTATGATCTTCCTGGCAAGGAAATCATCCGGCAGTGGAAAGCATTTTCCCGGCGCCCGGATGTGGAGGGCAAGGTGGTCTTCATTGAGGACTATGACCTGGGCGTGGCCAACCAGCTGATTCAGGGCGTGGATGTCTGGCTGAACTGCCCCCGCCATCCCTGGGAGGCGTGCGGTACCAGCGGCATGAAGGTGCTCGTAAACGGTGGGCTGAACCTGTCCCAGTACGATGGCTGGTGGGCAGAGGCCTGGAACAAGGATGTGGGCTGGGCCATCCGGCCCGGGGCCACTTTCAATGAACTGAGTAGTTCAAACAACCATGATCATGATCTCTCGGATGCGAAGGAGCTATTTGATCTTCTGGAACAGCAGGTGATCCCTGGATTCTACGACGTGGACAGCGAGGGCATACCCTATAAATGGGTGCAACGGATGCGGGCGAGCATGGACCAGCTGACGGCGACCTATTCTGCCAACCGGATGGTGCGCGAATATGTGGAACAGTTTTATTTGCCCATGGTTAACCAAGGAAGAAAGCGCAGCCGGGAGACTGCCGAAACCCTGTTGCAGGAACTCCGGGAAATCAGGCGGCACTGGCCGCGGCTGAGATTCAACAGCTTCAGTACCCGGGAAACCTCAGAAGGCCAGACCTGTACTGTTGAAGTCTATCTGGACGGAATTGAGGAACACCGAATCGCGGTGGAACTGGTGGCGGAGGAGTCAGAGTTTGGGCCAAGGGTCGTAACTGCTATGGAAATGAAGCATCCACTCGGCGGTTCTGCCCATACCTTCCAGTACGAATGCACGGTACCCGCGCGCCCGGAAGGGCACTACACGCCCCGCCTCCGGGTGCGGGATGAGCGCCTCAACCTGCCGCTTGAAAGCCCCGACGTGCTCTGGCTGAAGTGATACTCAGGTCCGCCAGAACGCCGGTGACAGGACAATCACAACACTCAGAATCTCCAGACGCCCCATCAGCATTCCTACCGAAAGCAGCCATTTTGCAGCATCAGGCAACGGCCCGAAATTGCCGGCCGGGCCAATGATGTCGCCCAGGCCCGGACCAACGTTGGTAAGGGCGGTGAGGGCACCGGACAGTGACGTTATGAAATCAAGCTGCATAGCGGCCAGCGCTATGGTGATCAGTAACAGACAGAGCAGAAAAATGAACGTGTAGGCAATCATCGACGAGATAATCTCATCGCTCACGGAGCGGCCGTTGTAGTTACGGGTCAGTACCGCGCGGGGGTGCAACAGGCGCATCATCTGCTCCCGAAGAATGATCAGTGACAGCTGGAACCGGAAGATCTTCATACCACCGGCGGTGGAGCCGGAGCAGCCACCAACGAACATCAGAAAGAAAAACAGGACGAACGTCAGCGGACCCCAGGCCGAGTAATCTTCAGAGGCGTAGCCGGTGGTGGTAACAACCGAGGTGACATTAAACAGAGTCGAGGCGTAGTTGTGAATGGGGTCAAACGGGACCGGTGATACCATCCAGCGATAAAGAGTCAGCAGCAGAGGAATGGTAAACAGGATCATCAGAAACAGTCGGACCTGCTGATCCCGGAAGAGCACCCCATGCTGGCCGTGCATCTCTCTCACGAACAGGAAAAAAGGCAGGCTGCCGAGAATCATGAAAAAGGTGGCTTCCATCAGGATCAGATCATTGAATTTGCCCATCGAAAGATCTGACGTGGAAAAGCCGCCGGTGGCAATGCTAGTGAGGCCATGGTTGAAGGCATCGAACAGGGTCATTCCGGATAGCCAGTAGGTCACCACCGCAACAATCGAAAAGGCCAGGTAAACCACGAGCAGGCCGCGGCTGAGCGTCTTCATCCTTGGCAGGGCCTTGTCGGTCCACTCGGAGGACTCGGTGGCAAATAACCGCATACCGCCTACCCGCAGAAACGGAAGCACCGCAACGAACATGCCGATGATCCCGACGCCACCGATCCACTGGAGAATGGAGCGCCAGATCAGCAGATCCTGATCCATTGAATCCAGGCCACTGAACACCGTTGCGCCGGTGGTGGTAATGCCTGAGGTGCCCTCAAAGAAAGCGTCGGCCGCGGAAATATCAAGGTCACTGAGGTAAAAAGGAAGCGCAGAAAACAGCGCGATAATGAACCAGGAGGACACTGTGAGCACAAACATGTACCTGGGCTTGAGATCCCGGGGCTTTCTGTATGTGGTGGCCATTCCCAGGATGCCGAGACCCCAGACAATAGCGGCAGATTCCGCAAACGCCATAGCGTTCGGCGTTTCGGAGCCGGCAAGCAGAATGACAGGCAATGTCATGAATATGCTCAATAGCACAAACATGACGCTGACTATAAAAATGACGGGGTAAAGATTTCTCAATGGATGCTCGGGCCAGCTGATACCGGGAGACGGCGTCAGAATACCTGTGGGTCTCCGCAACCGCAAGGATACAGTGGGCCTGGCCAGTCATTACCGGCAAATTAAATCGGTGTAAATTACAGGTAAATGCGGATCTTTCAGATGGCAAATAGCGTGACACTGGTGCAAGTTCAGCTGTGAATACCGAACGATTCGGTTAAGGAGAAACAAGATGAAACATGCCCGTTCAATTGCTGTTGTATTTGCCACCGGCCTCGCAGCTGCCGGAACCGCTGGAGCCCAGGATATGTATAAATCCGGCGTTGGTGGTCTCTATGCGGGGTTGAATTACACCTTCATGAACCTTGAGAGTGGCAATGACGACGCTGACGTTGGCACCCTCTCGGCCAAGGTTGGGGTGATGGCAACGCCATTCCTGGGTATTGAAGCCCGCGGTGGGTTCGGCGTGGACGATGAAACGGTTGGCCTGGTCGACTACTCCGTTGATAACTTCTTCGGTGGCTACGCGACGTTCAATCTCGCCAATGAGTCTCCGATAACGCCCTATGCGGTTCTGGGCTTTACCCGGGTGGAACTGCAAGCGGATTCGCCTTTGGGTACCTCCACCGAGGATGAGTCCGATGTTTCCTATGGCCTGGGCCTGAACATGGAGTTTGCACCCAACCTGTCCGGTAACCTTGAATATATGCGTTACTATGAAGACAGCGATGCTGAAATCGATGGTCTGGGTGTCGGCATACAGCTCAATTTCTGAGACCAGACCACCGAGGAGACTGCTTGAATCATCTGGCCCACGTATTTCTTGCGCCTGACTCACCCGAGGCCCGGGTGGGCAGTATCCTCGGCGATTTTACCCGGGGTGTCGATCTGACGGCACTCCCGGACGCAGTGAGGCAGGGCGTTCGCCACCACCGGGCCGTGGACAGCTTCACCGACCAGCATCCGGAGGTGCTGGCCAGCAAGCAGGTATTTTCCCGGCAACGGAGGCGCTTCGCGGGCGTGGCTCTGGATATTCTGTACGATCACTTTCTTCTCAAACACTGGAACCGGTTCAGTGATATTGAGCGTGATCGGTTTATCACTCGCGTCTACGAGGAACTCGAGGAACTCGAGCACCTGATGCCATCACCCATGGCAAAGATGACTCGAAGGATGGTCTGGCACGACTGGTTTGGTGCCTACCAGGATCTGGAGAAGATAGGCCATGCACTGGACCGCGTGGCCGACCGCGTCCGTTTCCGGAATAACTTTAGCGGCATAATCACGGAGATCCGGGAGAACCAGCAAGAACTGGAAGGACGATTCCTTTCATTTTTCCCGGACTTACAGGAGTTTGCAGGAGATATTGAATGAGGTTTATTAATAGTGTCGGGCTGGTTGCGGCGCTGATCTTGCTTTCCTCGCCAGGCCATTCAACGGAACCCGATAATAATGGCAAGGGCCGCACCCCGGAAATCCTTGGCTTTGTCGAATGGGTCGTGATGAAGGACACCGACCTTCGCCTGAAATCCCGTCTAGACACAGGCGCCAAAACCTCGTCTCTACACGCGGTCAACGTAAAGCCCTTCGAGAAAAACGGCGAAGAATGGGTGAGCTTCCAGATTCCTCTCGGTGACCATGAAGATCAGCCAGGCGAAGGGGAACTCGAGCATGACGACATCATCCTGGAACTGGAGCGCCCGGTTGAGCGCACCGTTCTAATCAAGCGGAAAGGCGCACCATCCCAGAGGCGATACGTGGTTCGCATGGAATTCTGTATCGCAGGAACCTTCCACGAAACCCAGTTTTCACTGGCGGATAGGGGGCGCTTCTCATATCCGGTGCTGCTGGGCCGGCGCTTTATGCGGGATGATCACATTCTGGTGGACTCCACCGACAGCTTCATGGCCAGTAAAGAGTGCGATTACAGTAGCCTTGAGGAGCTGGCAGAGGAGAGCCAAGCTAAAGTGATCCGATGATTCTTGCCTAACTGCCACCCAGTGCCGCTTTTTCCATTTCGAGGTAAACACGATAGGCGTTCGCCTTGTTGGAGGCCTCGAATGCCGGCAGGTTTTCATAGCGGGACCAGTCCGTTTGTTCATAGGCATCTTCAAACTCAATCCACGCCTCAACAGCATTGCCCATGCGGTCCCGGACATACGCCAGATAATCATAGGTGAAATTCAGGGCGTCCATGGCACTTTCCGATGCCTTGCCATGACCGGGTATCAGGACCCGGGGATTCAGATCCCTGACTTTCCCGATGGCCCTCATCCAGTTCGCAGTGTCCACCTCGGAGCTGGCAAGGAACGGAACCCGTTCGTTCTGGATAATGTCCCCGGAAAACAGAACACCGGCAGGTTCCACCAACATCAGGCTGTCGTCCGGTGAATGGGCCGGCCCCGCATGCACTACGTGAAACCGGTATTGTCCCGATTCCAGCAGGGTTCCCTCCTCAAAGGTGAAATCAGGTGTGACGACCCTGGTGTTGTCATCGATCCAGGGTGAGAGCGCCTGTTTACGCTGTTCCAGTCGTTGGCTCGCATCCGGGCTGTTGATATAGAGACGGGATGCTTCCTGGGCAATAATCTTCGCTTTGGTCAGCTCCCTGAAAGCCTGGAGACCGTATACATGGTCCGCATGATAATGGCTGATCACCACGTGGGTGATGGGTAATTCCGTCAGTTCGCGTATTTTATCGATCATTGCGGCACCGAGGCTTGGTGTACCCAAGGCATCGAACACCACGACACCCTCCTCGGTTATCACAAATCCTGCATTGGCCGTGAAACCTTCGTTCTGCTTACCTGGAACGCCGGACTCCCCAGAAAAATAGTAAACGTTGTCGGCGCCCACTGGCTCTGCCGCAAAAGGAATGGAGAGTGGGGCATATCCCGCAGAAGGCCCGGCCGCCAGTGCATCGAAGCCCATCAACATTGCCGCAGCTATTCCGGCAAATCTCATACTGATTCTAAATTTTTTTGCCTGCATTTGAGCCTCTCTTTTGGCATTCCCGGGATCTCTAAGCGCCTGTTTTGGCCCTGATTAATATCAATTTCCCTGTATTCAGAAGACAGATTATGTAGCCAGGATCGTATGAACTCAGGTTCAAAAACCCCTTGTAACCTGAATGCGAGGAGACTATAACTAAGTTATATCCTTATAACAGAAACAACAAGACCGTCTGTCAGTCCTGTACTGAATGTCGGCCGACTGCCCAAGAGGCATCGAAGGAGGAGAAAAACAATATGCTCGGCAAACTCCGCCGACTCAACCAGAGTGTATCCAAAACAGCCCTGGAAGAGTCAGAACGCTTACCCTCAGAAGAACGCAGACGTTTTCTCAGAAGCGGACTGTTCACCGCAGGCGGTGCCATGGTTGGAGGTGCTCTCGCAGGCATCGCCCCGAAGGCTCTGGCTTCGACACAGTATCCGCCCGAGATTCCGCCGTGGACCCGATCTCTCGGGCCAGGGGTGGTCACCGATCCCTACGGTGTTCCATCTCCGTTCGAGAAAGATGTCATACGCCGGAACGTACCCTGGCTTACGGCAGACAAAGTTTCTTCGATCAGCTTTAGCCCGCTCCAGCACCTGAAAGGCATCATCACTCCCAACGGTCTTTTCTTCGAACGCCACCACGCTGGTCGCCCGGAAATTGACCCTCAGCAACACCGCCTGATGATTCATGGTCTTGTAGACCGGCCGATCATTCTCTCCATGGACGATCTGCAACGGTTCCCCAGCGTTTCCCAGATCAACTTCATTGAGTGTCCTGCTAACGGCGGCATGGAATGGCGCGGCGCCCAGATGAATTCCCTACAGTTCCTGCACGGGATGGTGAGCTGCGCTGAGTGGACCGGTGTGCGACTTTCCACCTTGCTTCAGGAAGTCGGCTACAAGCCGGAAGGCAAATGGTTGCTCGCCGAAGGCGCCGATGGCGCCGCCATGACCCGAAGCATCCCGATGGAAAAAGCCCTGGACGACGTCATCGTTGCGTACGCCCAGAACGGTGAGGCGCTGCGTCGGGAGCAGGGCTACCCGATCCGCCTGGTCGTGCCGGGTTGGGAGGGTAACACCCACGTGAAATGGCTGCGCCGGCTGGAAGTGGGTGACAAGCCCTGGATGCAACGGGAGGAAACATCCAAGTATACCGACCTGATGCCCGACGGCACTGCACATGGCTTTACGTGGGTTATGGAAGCCAAGTCGGTCATTACCTCGCCATGCCCCGAAATGCCCCTGAAGAACAAGGGCATTTATCAGATCGAAGGGCTTGCCTGGAGTGGTCGCGGCAAGGTGAAAGCGGTCGATGTGTCAGTTGATGGTGGCCAGAACTGGCAGCAGGCGCAATTGCACGAGCCCGTCATGTCCAAATCCCTGACCCGGTTCTCTCTGGAGTGGAAGTGGGATGGCAATCCCGCACTGCTGCAGTCCCGGGTCATCGACGAGACCGGGTATGTGCAGCCGACGCTGGCCCAGCTCAAACAGGCTCGCGGTACCAATTCGATCTATCACAAGAACGCGATCCAGACCTGGAAAGTCAACGGAGACGGGAGTGTGGTCAATGTTCAGCTTTCATAAAACACCCCGCCTGATCGCCAGCGCCTGTTGTGGTCTGATCCTCGCCTCGATGCCCGCCCTCAGTGCGGCCGGGCAGGCTGGCCATTACGGGTACGGCGAATCGGCAACCGATGAAAAGATTGCCGCCTGGGATATCGATGTCCGGCCGGACGGCAAAGGGCTTCCGGAGGGCAGCGGCTCGGTCGACGAAGGCATGACGCTTTTCGAGACGCACTGCTCGTCATGCCATGGCTCTTTCGGCGAAGGCATGGGGCGCTACCCGAAACTGGCGGGGGGAGAGGGCAGTCTTACCGAAGATCGCCCGGAAAAGACAGTAGGCAGTTACTGGCCCTATGCCTCGACACTCTGGGATTACATTCATCGGGCGATGCCTTTTTTCGCACCTCAGTCGCTGACCGATGACCAGGTGTACGCATTGACCGCTTATGTCCTCAATCTCAATTACATCGTGGACGGGGACTTCGTCGCCAACAAGGAGACGCTGCCGCAGGTCCAGATGCCCAATCACGATGGTTTCATCTGGGAAGACCCGCGACCGGTCGTGAATAACGAACGTTGTATGGAGGACTGTAAAGAGGAGGTCACTGTATCCGACTCCGCTGCAGGCAAGAACCTGACACCCAGCACAACCGGCCCCCTCGACGAGGGGATTACAGAATAAAAAGGCTGAACCGGAGCAATAGCTCCAAAGAGTGCCGAGGAGGAATGCGTGATGCGAAAAGGGCTTATTTCCGTGTGCTTGACCACACTCGCACTGAGCGCCACAGCGCCGGTGTTCGCCGAACCGACCCAGGCTGATATCGATCGGGGCAAAGAACTTGCCTTCAGCCGGAAAGACGGCAACTGCCTGGCCTGTCACAAGATGGACGACGGCAAGCTGACGGGGAATATCGGGCCGGAACTTGTGGATATGAAAGCCCGCTTTCCCGACCGGGAACTGCTGTTCAAACGGATCTGGGACGAAACCCAGTTCAATCCGGTGACGGTCATGCCGCCATTCGGACGACACATGATCCTGAGCAAACAAGAAATCAACCGGATCGTCGACTACCTGTACACGCTGTGAATGCGAGGAGGAATTACCGTGATTGACCAACGAAGAAGAGGCTTTTTGAAAGGTGTGCTTGGTGCCGGCGTGGCCGGTTTTGCACTGGGTTCGGGCATCGTTCCCCTGAGGGTTGAGGCGGCCACCGCGCCGGATGCGTCCGGTTGGCCCCAGAAAGCGTTCAGGACACCGGGCGTTGATGAAACCATTTCGGAACTCTACGGGATGGAGGCAACCGAGTCGGACCAGATCACGATGGATCTGCCCACCATCGCACAGAACGGTGCCGTGGTGCCGGTCACGGTGGAGACTGCGCTTCCGAACGTGACCAGCATTGCGCTGCTGGTAGCCAAGAACCCGAACGCCCTGGCGGCCTATTTTGACATTCCTGACGGCACCCTGCCGTTCGTGTCGAATCGCCTGAAAATGGCAGAGACGACCGACGTGGTAGCAGTCGTGATTTCTGACGGCAAAGCCTACAAGGCCACCCAGAACGTGAAAGTCACCGTCGGCGGCTGCGGCGGCTAACAGTCAAACGGACAGGAGAACAATAATGGCGTCCAGTATCAGAGTACGTGCAGTAGAAAATAACGGCGTGACATCGCTGAAAGCCCTGGTTCGACACCCCATGGATTCAGGCTTTGTAAAGGATTCGGCAGGCAATGTCATTCCTGCCCACTTCATCAAGGTTCTCACCATTTCCCATAACGGCAAGGACGTGTTTGTGGCCAATTGGGGCCCGGCGGTATCCAAGGATCCATTCCTCGAATTTCGCTTCAAGGGAGCCCAGAAAGGTGACGAAATCACCATCAGCTGGGTCGATAACGAGGGTGAAAGCGATTCAACCACCGCAACGATCGCCTGAAGATTGTCGGCGAGCAGGGTCACCCTGAATCGCTGAAGAGGAGGATTGGACATGCTGAAAGCGAAAATCATTCTGGTCGCTCTCGGAGCGGCACTGGCATTGCCCCAGGCACTGGCAGGCTCGACACCGGAAGAAGACCGGAAAGAAACGGTTGAATACTTCAAGCAGATGTTCCCGGATGTGCCGTTCGAGGAATTCGTGAACGGGCAGTACGCGCTGAACGACGACCGCCGCAAACAGTGGGAGTCCATGCAGGACTTTCCACCCTACGAATTTGCGGTAGCCGAGGGGCAGGAGATGATCGAAACGCCGTTTGCCAATGGCAAGACCTACGCCAGCTGTTTCGAAAACGGTGGCATCGGTATTCGCCAGAACTATCCCTACTTCGACACAGAAAAGAACGAGGTGATCACGCTTGAGCTCGCCATCAATCGCTGCCGCGAGGCCAATGGTGAGGAGCCTCTGAGATGGAAAAAAGGGGCCATCGCCTCAATTTCCGCTTACATGGCATCCACCTCCCAGGGCAAGCCCATCAACATCAAGGTGCCGGATGACCCTGATGCGATGGCTGCCTATCAGGATGGCAAGGAGTTCTATTACAGCCGGCGGGGGCAACTGAATTTCTCCTGCGCCAGTTGCCATGTGCAGAATCCCGGCAAATGGATTCGCGCAGACTTTCTGTCGCCGACTCTGGGCCAACCGGCAAACTTCCCGGTACACCGTTCCAAATGGGGCGAGCTGGGTACGTTGCATCGCCGGTTCGCAGGCTGCAATAACAATGTTCGGGCAGAACCGCTGCCAGCCCAGAGTGAGGAATACCGGAATCTGGAGTATTTCCTGACCTACATGAGCAATGGTCTTCCAGTTGTCGGACCGGCGACGCGGCCATAGTCCGGAACGGAGAGGGAGAAACGCAATGAACAAGCCTTTACTCGCAATCGGTATTTCGCTTGCACTGTCTGTCCCACTGGCCACCCAGGCGGGCCCGAAAGAGGACTTTCAGGAGGTTTACTCAAAGGCCCAAAGCACCCATCAGGATGCCGGAACCTTTCAGTGGACCATCACCAGCGACCGTCTGAAGGCGGCGAAATCCGCGGCCGACAGTGGTGATTATGACAAGGCCATGGCCATGGCCAAAGAGGCTCAGAAGCTCGCCCAGGAGTCCGCCGCCCAGCGTAAAAAGCAACAGGAGGCATGGCGCCAGGTCGCCATAGGCAACTGACTCCTTACGCCGAACCTGACCGGCGTCCCCGGGGCGGATTTGGGGACGCCGGTCACCTCCAATAACTACAAAGAAAGGAGAGTGCAGTGACAATTTCCCGCAGAGACTTCCTGATGGCAATGCAAGCAGCAGCCGTAGCCGGGCTTGCGCCGAAACTTGCTTTGGCAAAAGGCGGCGAGGGACTGTACGACGCACCGAAGTTCGGCAATGTCCGACTGCTTCATCTCACTGACATCCATGCCCAGCTATCCCCGGTTCATTTCCGTGAACCGAACGTGAACCTCGGTATCGGTCCCAGCAAGGGCAGGGTGCCGCACCTGGTGGGACAACACTTCCTGGATCATTTTGGCATTCCTCTGGATAGCCGCAGATCCCATGCATTCAGCTATCTAGATTACACCGAAGCTGCGCAGGAATACGGCAAGCTGGGCGGGTTCGCGCATCTGAAAACCCTGATTGACCAACTCCGGGAGCAGGCCGGTGCAGGCAATTCCCTGTTGCTTGATGGTGGCGACCTCTGGCAGGGCTCCGGCACCGCCGTCTGGACCAATGGTGAGGATATGGTCGAGGCCAGTAACCGCCTGGGCATCGATATCATGACCGCGCACTGGGAATTCACCTATCCCGAAGCGCAGATTCGCAAGAATGTCGGTGCCTTCAAGGGCGAGTTTCTGGCCCAGAATGTTTTCCTTTCCGACGAAGCCATGTTCATGGGCGCAGAGGCCTTCGACGAAGTCAGCGGCCGGGTCTTCAAGCCCTACACTGTCCGCGAACTCGGCGGAAAGCGTGTTGCCATCATCGGCCAGGCCTTCCCGTATACGCCGATTGCCAATCCGTCCTATTTCATTCCTGACTGGCGCATGGGCATCCGGGAGTCCGAGATGCAGGCGCTGGTCAACGAGATCCGCGAAAACGAGAAGGTCAACGCGGTCGTGGTGCTTTCCCACAATGGCATGGACGTTGACCTGAAAATGGCGAGCCGTGTTACCGGCATCGACGCCATTCTGGGTGGCCACACCCACGACGCCGTGCCGCAGCCGACCGAAGTGACAAATCCGGGCGGCAAGACCCTGGTGAGCAACGCCGGAACCAACGGCAAATACGTGGCCATACTGGACCTGGATATCGGCAACAACGGGGTTCGCGGCTATGAATACAAGCTGCTACCGGTCTTCTCCGATCTGATCAAGCCGGATGCGGCCATGACCAGCTTCATCCAGGAAGTCCGCGCGCCGTACATGGACAAGCTTGGTGAGAAGCTCGCCATATCAGACGAATTGCTTTACCGGCGGGGCAATTTCAACGGCACCATGGACCAGATGATCTGCGATGCCCAGCGCAAGGTCCTCGATGCCCAGATTGCCCTTTCACCCGGCTTCCGTTGGGGTACCACCGTGCTGCCTGGTGAATACATCACCATGGACGATGTGATGAACGCGACTGCAATTACCTACCCGGAAACCTATGTCCGGGAGATGTCCGGGGCGGATCTGAAACTGATCATGGAAGATGTGGCCGACAACCTGTTCAACAAGGATCCTTATTACCAGCAGGGTGGCGATATGGTGCGCGTTGGCGGCATGGACTACACCTGCGATCCCACCGGCTCCATGAAGGGCCGTATCTCGGATATGCGCCTGGATAATGGCGAGCCCATTGAAGCCAACAAAATGTACAAGGTTGCTGGCTGGGCCACCGTGAACTCACGGGCACCGGGCCGGCCAATCTGGGATGTGGTGGCCGATTATCTGCGGTCTGAAAAGACCGTAAAAATTGACAAGTTCAACACCCCGAAGCTCAAGAATGTGGAGGGCAATCCGGGGCTTGAAAACTACGCAGGATAAGCCATGAACAGGAATTTCTTTGCCGGATCCAAGGCGGCGGTGGCGGGCCTGATGCTCTTTGTTGCAGCGGGCATCCTCCACGCAGAGCCAGTGAGTGAGAGCAAGCCGTTTGCCGAGAAATTCCTGCTCATGCAAATCAGTGATGGTGAAGCGGAAAAGCAGGACAAAGTCCTGAGCGTTGCCGCAAACCTGTTGGAATACTATGGCCCCGACGCGATAGATATCGAGATAACGACCTTCGGTCCGGGCGTTCGCCTGATGTTCGCGGACAACAGTCGCCGGGAACGAATCAACAGTCTCATGGCCCAGGGCGTGCGTTTTACCGTCTGCATGAACACAGTCAACACCATCGAAAGGGAGTCGGGGACACGCCCGGAACTTCATCCTGAAAGCATCCCGGTCGACGTGGGAGTTGCCCATATCCTCGACGTGGTCGAAGACGGCTATGTGCTCGTTCGCCCATGAATGTCCCTCTATATAAAGGAAGCTTGTCATGAAGACCAATCTGTCAAAATCCCTGATGTTCGTTTCAGCCCTTGCCGCCAGTGGTACTGCCGGCGCCCAGGGCAGCGACCAACCGGTCATGGTCGAGATCAAGAAACTATCGATGGACACCGCCCTGACGATCGCAAAAACGGCGATCGACGCATGCCGGGAGGAGGGCGTTCAGGTTTCGGTAACAGTCGTTGACCGCGGTGGACATCCCCAGGTGGTGTTGCGGGATGTGTTGGCCATGGATCTGTCTCTCGACGTCAGTTACCGCAAAGCCTACACCGCAATGACCTTCACAAGCCGGACCTCGGCGCTTGAGGATCGTTTCACCGGCCCGTTTTCGGTCGGCAAGGTGGATAACGTCTTGCTCTCGGCCGGGGGCGTTCCCATTCAGGCCAGCGGTGAAACCGTCGGCGGTGTCGGCGTAAGTGGCGCACCTTCCGGGGAGACCGATGAAATGTGCGCCCTGGCCGGTGTCGCGGCCGTGGAAATGGACCTGGAAATGGCTTCCTTCTGATCGACTATTGGTTGAAACCATCGGGGAATCCGAATGCTACGACGTATTCTCAAAGTTGTTTCCCCAATACTTCTGCTACCTACGGTGGCGGTATCGGCCAGTTACCCGGACGCCGTTCAGGTCCTGGTCGACGAGGGCGTGAAGATCGAGGCCAGTTTTGAGGCGCCAGGGGGGCTGAAAGGCTTTGTCGGCCGGAGGAACGGACACCCGGTCTCCCTTTACCTCATGCCGGACGGCGAGCATGTGGTTATCGGCAAGATGGTGGACGGTTTTGGTCAGGATCTGAGCGCAAACCACATCAGAAACTGGCTTCCGAAACCGGACCTGACCGGAGCCTGGGAGACCCTGGAGAACTCCGCCTGGGTCTCGGAAGGGCCCGGTGATGCGCGGCGTATCGTGTATGTCTTTTCCGATCCCAATTGCGGCTATTGCGTCGCGTTCCGGGAGAAGGCCCAGCCTTATCTGGAGCGTGGTATCGAGTTGCGCCACATCATGGTCGGCATCATCCAGCCCTCCAGCCTGGCCAAGGCAGCCAGTGTTCTCGGGGCCGAGAACCCGGTGCAAAAGCTTGAATTCCACGATAGTCAGTTCCCCCGGGATTGGCTGGAATCCGAGGAGAATGTGCCCCAGGACCTGAGGGACAAGGTTCAGAGCAACAATCGCTTGATGGAGAGTCTGTCTGTAGCAGCTACGCCATCGGTTTTCTACAAAGATCCGGATGGAGAAATACGCAAGATCGTCGGCCTGCCTGATGACTCGGCGTTATCCGAAGCGGTTTTCAGGTATCCGGAATAGCATGGTTATTGGCTTACGATTGTCAGGGATAAAGGAGAACAAAATGGGTTTTCGAGGGCTGTTTCTGGGGTTACTGATCATTCCGGGCTTTGTCGCTGCAAGCAATGGCATTCCCGAACAACTGGAACTCACCAGGGTCACCGACCGGGTCTATTCGGCGATCGGGGACACCGCCCCCGGCACCTACGAAAACCACGGGCACAACAACAATCTCAGCTTCATCATCACCGAAAAAGGGGTGGTGGTGTTCAACGGCGGTGACAACTATCTGCTGGCCAAATCCTTCCACAATTCCATCCGCAGTATCACCGACAAAGACGTCAAATACGTGGTGAACGAGAATGCCCAGGGCCATTCGATGCTGGGTAACAGCTACTGGCGCGACCAGGGAGTGCCAATCATCGCCCAGAATGAAGCGATTGCCGAATTCGAGCATCAGGGGAAACTGAAACTGGCCTCCATGCAGCGCCGAATGAAGGAAAAGGCTGAGGGAACCTACGTAGCCGTGCCTGACATCGGGTTTGAGGAACGTTACGACCTTGATATGGGTGACACAACCATCCAACTGCATTATTTCGGCCCGGGCCACGCGCCGGGAGACATTGCTCTGTGGATACCCGCCGAAAAGCTGGTGATCACCGGCGACCTGGGCTTCCACCAACGCCTGCTGGCCGTGTTTGAGGATACCGAAACCGGCGCCTGGGTCGAATCTTTCGACAAGATGACGGCCCAGCTGGATCCGGACATTGTGATTCCCGGTCACGGTGAGCCAACCACCCTTGATGTGGTTACCAGGGAAACGCGTGGCTATCTGGTGTTTCTGCGCAACGCTGTGATCGAGATTCTGGAGCAGGGTGGTGGGCTGGACGAAGCCTATCAGATCGACCAGTCCCAATGGTCCTACCTTGATACCTTTGAAGAGCTTGCAGGCAAGAATGCCGGGCGCGTTTATCAGGATCTTGAGTTCGAGTATTTCTAAGCTTCAGCAGGGGTCTGGATCGGCGTCCCAGTTCACCAGCTTGTCTTTCAGAATGGCGGCAGCCTCGGGCGAACTATGGGATTGCAGAGCCTGTTCAATAAGCTCCTGGTACCGGCCGCTTTCCCGCAACTGCGCCAGACCGCGATTGAACGCCCGCTTGAGCCGACCGGATTCCGGATCGTCTTCCGGAAAAAGCAGATGATAAAGTGCGGTCCGTAATGGCTTCGGATGAAAGTCCAGCCGTGACCTGGCTACCGGGCCCAGCTGCTCGGCAATCATGACTTCACCAACCACCGGATCCATGGGAAACAGATCGATTCGGCCAAGCAACAGTTTCCGGAAATTCGCCTTATCGGATGTGGTGACATCCGTGATTAACAGACCGCTCTCGGTGGCGGCACTGAGAGTTTGCCCATAGCTATAATCCTGCGTGAGCCCGACGATCATGCCTTTGAGATCCGCCAGGGAGCCCCAGTCAAAAGCCATGTCCTCGCGATGATAAAACACATACTGGTAGGGAAGAATGGGCGCGGAATAGACAAATTCGCGTTTCCGTTCCCTGGTGCAGGACCACACAGCCGACGCCTGGTAATCACGGGATTTCACCAACGCCAAAGCGCGGGACCAGGGAAAATAGGAAAACTCCACCCGGATGCCTTCATGAGCAAAAGCTTCCCGGATCAGCTGGGCAAGAAAACCGCCGCCCGGACGCTCCTCATCAAGATAGGGAGGCCAGTGGCCGGTGGTGATGCGGATCGTTTCGTCATTACCGGCACCGTGGGTGGCGAAGGCCAATGAGAACAACAGGGAAACAAGAAACAGCCGGTGCCACTTCATCATTGAAAACCAGAGAGCCGGATAGGTGGGTTGCGCTTTTTGAAGTGTAACAATTTGAGAGTCGGCGTTGGCAATCTTTGTATCGTATTTTACTTATGGGCACTGTTCAGGTTCATGGAGCATGGGTAGAACCCTTATCATCCATAGTGATGAATAAGTCGTATTACTACTTATTGCTCGATAGAGGAAAAAACCGTGAAAAAAATAGTCCTTCAAGTCGCCACATTTCTAGGCGCTCTTTCATGTTTTGGATCGGTAAATGCGACCGAGACGAGAACCCCACTCGTTCCGCTTCCTTCTATTGGCGATTTTACAAATGGCGATGGCTGGGGTGTTGGGCTTGGGCTGAGCGTTGAATATGAGACTGCTTACGAGGGCTCGGACGAGTTCGAGCTTGAGGTCGATCCGGCTGGAGCTGTTCAATGGCGAACTGGTGAACACATTTTTTTCTGGGTAGGTGAAGCCATTGGATGGCGAACCTTGGCCAAGGATGCCTGGTTGTTTCAAGCCTCTGTAGGCTACGAAGAAGGCCGTGAAGAGGGTGATTCAGAAGATGGCAGACTGGATGGCTTAGGCGAATCGAGTTCTGGGGCGACATTGTTGTTGGAAGTGCGTCATGCGCTTGCAGAAGATTGGCGTTACTTTTTGGATGGCCGAGTATTAACAGGCGAAATCGGGACGCTGGGGATTTTCGGCGCAGGAGCGTGTCTGGGTTGCCAACCTAACGGCACTGGCTGGGAAATTGGCGCTGCTGTCACTTTTCACGATGGTAAGTTAGCCAACCGGGACTTTGGTGTGAACGCACGGCAAGCCCAAGATTCGGGTCTTCCAGAAACCGATGTTGATAGCGGGTATAGATCAACTGGAGTCAACGTTAACTATCGCAATTACTTGAACGAAAGCTGGCAGATCTTCGGTGAAGCTCTTTACGAAGTTTACGGGAGTGACGTTTCAGATAGCCCAATATCTCGGAATGATTATGAAGCGGAGATCGGTGTTGGCTTCATTTATGTTTTTTGATGTTCTTTAGTAGACAACCAAAAATCAAAAGGGCGATTTTCGGTGGTTTTTGCAGGAAAGCTCAGAGTTACTGGGTTAGAGCGGTATTCGCCACAAACTGGTTGGCCTTTCTCTACACTATATTCTATTTAACATAATATACATTATGCGCAGTGTCAGCACCTTTCTTGACGCTTAACGATAAACGTCATAACCTTCCATCCATGATCAAAAGCTTCCGATGCAAAGACACCAAAACCCTGTTTGAAACAGGTAAAACCAGACGGTTTGCTTCGATCAAGGCTGTAGCTGAACGCAAACTCATCATGCTTGAAACTGCAGAAATACTGGATGACCTGAAATCGCCGCCTGGTAACCGACTGGAATCGCTGGCTGGAGACCGCGAAGGCCAGCACAGCATCCGGATTAACAAACAGTGGCGGGTGTGTTTCCGATGGACAGTCGATGGCCCGGAAGACATTGAGATCGTTGATTACCATTGAGGAGAATTCACCATGACTCAGAACGGTATGCGCCCTATCCATCCTGGAGAGATCCTTCGGGAGGAATATCTTCAGCCGCTGGAAATGAGCGTGAATGCGCTTTCCAAAGCACTCCATGTGCCGGCAACCCGGATGAATGAGATTGTTCGGGAAAATCGCGGGATCACGGCAGATACCGCAATGCGGCTTGCCCGCTATTTTGGCACTAGCGAGCGCTTCTGGCTAAACCTCCAGACTGAGTTCGAACTGCGCCGGGCCCAGATCAGTAAAGCCGAACAGGTGGCGCGGGAAGTTCAACCCCACGCGGCATGACTGAGACAACAGACGCTGAGTTAAGTAACCCAATGGCAGAACGCAATGCGCTCGAAATCGGCCAAAGGCACTGAAATAACGGTAAACCATGCGAAAACACGAAATAGAGGCACTCAGGAAGAAGAGGCTTGTGGACTCAGTAAAGCTCGTTAGATCACCCGCCGATGCAAGCGAATGGGTTGTGCTGTTCAAAGAGAACGACGGGAAGAGCTTTTTCCTGATTTCTGACAATGATCAGGTGTGTAGCTACGTAACTCTGGACGCTGCCGTCCAGGAGTTGGATGCCCTGGGGTTTGCCCGTGCCGAAGTCCTGTTCTGATCGATGGGTGGAATTACATCGTGCGCCTCTATCAACCGCGTCAGGCTCTCCTCGACGGCAGTTGGTCATTTCCTGATCCGACACCTGTGAAATAGATCTGAAAGATACGGCGGTCATGGAACAACTGATTGATCTTCTGCCAGGAACCTCTCAATCTCCGCATTTACGACCTGCGGATGGGTGACCGGCCCCATATGGCCAATTGAGCCATTACCGGCTCGATGAATTCCACCTCATCCTGCAAAGAGATTTCCCGGTCCGATGTCCAATCCGGGCTTTTGCCAGAACCATAGGAGTCGGGCGCAAAAACGTGATGGGTGGCCTCTAGCAACTCAATGAGGCCTCTCCACTGGGACGAACTGCTGGCGCTGCCATGAAGGCAGACCACACCGGGTCCGAACCCGGCTTCGCGAACGAAAGGTTGAAGCATTGGCATATTGCCCTCCTGTCCAACCCTATCGGTCGTAACGAGATTGCGAATAATAGCTGAAGTCGACAACCAGGCTGACAGAGGGGGAAAGCCCTACCTCCGAGGTGGCCTTCGAGCGGTAATATACTGTGTTAGACCACCGTCTTCGTTGGCGACCGTTTCTTATCCCGCCCACTAACAACTCCAGAGGCTGCCAGCCCTAAAAGCCGGCGGAATGTTGGACATTCCATATGGCTGGGCGCTGTGCAGTCGGCTGCGTGCCGAAGTCCATCCCGCATGGCGGTGAGCTTTCGAATGGATCTATCAAGTTCCTCCGCTTTATCGGCCAGGAACTTTCGGTCTATGTTTGGACGACCATCAACACCTAACATGCGGCCGATTTCGTCCAGTGAAAGCCCTGCCGAACGCCCAAGTGCGATCAGCGCCAGCTGCTCCAGGACATGAGCATTGAACTGACGCCGAATCCCGTCCCTGCCAGTCGAAGTGATCAGACCCTTTTCATCATAAAACCGCAGCGTCGAGGCAGGAACGCCGGAACGTTTAGTGACTTCGGAGATATCCATAACATTCCCTTGACCTCAAGTTGACTTGAGGGTTTACGCTATCACCATACCCAAACCAAAGAAAGGCGAAAAAATGGACAGTGCGCACTTCACGGTACTTATCGGAATTGGCGCTACCGCAGTAATGGACGTGTGGGGTCTCGCCCGCAAACCGCTGCTCGGCGTCGCGCCCCCGAACTATGCCCTGGTCGGTCGCTGGATCGGCCATATGGCTCACGGGCGCTTTCATCATACTTCCATCGCGGCGTCTTCCCCGATTAGTGGCGAACAGATCCTGGGGTGGGCCTCACATTACCTGACAGGCATTGCCTTTGCTGCAATATTGGTAGGGATCTGGGGATTGCCGTGGATTCAGGATCCGACGATCGGTCCCGCGCTGGCGGTTGGCATTGGGACGGTGGCGGCCCCCTTCTTTTTAATGCAACCAGGTATGGGGGCCGGCATTGCCGGATCCCGGACAAAAAGTCCTGCCTCAGTGCGGCTGCAAAGCCTATTAACGCACTCGATATTTGGTTTGGGTCTTTACGGAGCAGGCTGGGCAGCTCATTCCCTCTTCCCAGTATGAATTAAAGAATAGACAGAAGTTTTTCTTGATTAACTAAACCACCTAAAGGAAAAAAGCATGCGTATTCCATCCCGTTTTGCACCCATTGTGTTTAGTGCCCTGCTCTCGGCCATCATGGTCTGTATCGTTTCTGCCTTTGTTATTGCAGTTACTCAGGGCATTGACGCTGGTTTTGTCGAGCAGTGGCTTAAAAGCTGTATAACTACCTGGCCGGTCGCCTTTCCTACCGTTGCAATTGTTGCACCTTGGGTTCGACGCCTGGTTGGCCGAATGACAGCCTGACCGGAAGTTTTCTGCAACCACATTTGAAATAAGAGTTCTCGCAACAACGGACGTCCGGCACTGGATCAAAGTAGGCCTTGCTTGGCGCTAAGTAGCTGATCTTTGGTTAGTCGGGTTTAATACTTTGATAGCGACATGTTTATTCCTATGGGACCGATATCCACTTAAATCGGCCAGTTGGCAATTCTGTTTCCGACTACCATCAAAAACAGTGGCAAGGGTGAAATCGCAACCGCCACAACCAGTATGAAGCGGTGAATGGGAAACATCCTGCTCATTCCGGACGCCCACGCCAACCCACCCCCTCCGCCCAGAACTATATTGCCCGGGAGATTGATGGCGAGCATTAGAGTGAGGTAACGGTGCTTCAAGAGCCACGGCACCCATCTCTGGTGCGATTTTTCGGTCAGACGGGCCAGTCTTTGTCCGGTATCGAGCCCGTGGAAGGTCTCCAAAAACGTGGCCGCCCGGACGAGATGCACTTCTCGCAAAAACCGGGTGAGACTTTTTTCCGGCAGAAACCGCCCAACGAGAAAGGCCAGACAAAGGGCAGTCAGGGTGCACCCATACACCAAGGGCACGATCTCAGGCCCGAGGATCATCATCAATGCCAGCCCGATCTCAACACCCGGCACGAACGGAAGCGCCATCAGGAGGGTGTAAGCGACCATGGAGGTTACGATGAGCTTATGCAGCATGGGCTCGTTTGATGGCCGAATATCCACGTCCAGACCATCAATAACGCCCCGGGTAAGCAGGTTGCCCCCGACAATGATTCCGATCAGAATCGCAAGCTTCAGTATACCTGCCAAACGTCGCTCGAGTGGCATGGCCGGCCGGATCATGGATTGTCGGCCTCCACCAACCGACCCTTGAACCAGAACTCTTTTTCAAAGGTCCAGTACCAACGCTTGTTTACCCATGTTATGGAACCTTCGATATTGTCCCCGCGCACGGTACCCCGCCAGCGCATCATCGCGTCAGACTCGGTACAAGGCACGTCTGCTCGCATCTCGATAGCGCCATCCTGAGCCCTTCTCACCCAGTAATCGACCTTTGTATAGCCGCAGCGCCGCTCGCACTCCTTGGATACGAACTGGCCGTCTTCGAAAACCAGGATGTCGTCGACGTCCATGGGCTTCCCCACCGGCCCGAGCTTGCTCTTGAAGGCTTTCCCATCCAACGACGCCATAGGCACTGGAGTCAGATCCTCAGCGAGCGAGTAATGCGATATGGCGAAAAAAAGCAGCGGAATCACGAGCCAAACAAACGCGTGAGTTGAAACTAGAGATAAAAAGTTGGCAGAGAGGCTTGGTTTTGAATGAGGGGAATGTTTCATAGTCTCACCCTCTGATTTTATGATTGGGTAGTTTTTGACCACTTCACCGCCATAATAAGGCCGTTTCAACAACAAGAGAAGGTGTAACTAAAAGCAGCGGGTACCTCTCCAAATCCTATCAGTTACTCGAAATTGAGTTCATACTGAACGATGAAAACATGGGCATCATACCAAGGTGGACAGACCGCATGAGTAAAAGCCAGGACAGAAAAAAAGACACGAAAAAGAAACCGCTTTTAACCGCCAAGGAAAAAAAGAAGGAGAAAAAAGCAAAGAAAAACGAAACCGATGTACTGGGCCATTGATTTAACAGCCACCGGTACTTATGCCGTTTGTCAGAGCCGCGAGTCGGTAAGAACCAGATCAGCGCGTTGCCAGGCGTTGAGAAAGCGGTGCTGCACTTCCCTGGCCTCCATTACATTGCCCTGCCGCCGAAGCGCCTTCATAAGGCCGAACAGTGACCAGCCGTTTTCAGGAAATTCCAGCAGGTCTTGCCGGTACACCTGCTCTGCACGCTCAGGCTGGTCGACTTGCAACAAGACTGCGCCTAAAGCCTGGCGTGTCGGGTAATACCAGCTGGGAGGTTCATCGTAGTTCAGGGCATCTTCGCGTTCTACCGCGCGCTCAAGCCTGTCGATGGCCGCTTCAAAGTCCCCTTCAGCGGCTGCGATCTCTCCGGAAAGCGAGTGGGCGGCAATTTCCAGAATGTGCTGGCTCTGGTTGATGCCCCAGACAGTCACCCACTTCAGACTCGGATCAGTCCGTAGCTCATCCACTCTTCCCAGTTCATTTCTGGCGGCTTGTTGATTGCCCTGGCGGGTATAGGCCATGCCCCTGGCATAGTGGTAGACGGCCCGGGGGTAAACCAGGTCCTCGGCCGGCTCGTCCAGGTTGAGTATCCTGTCCCATTTGCCAAACCGGACGTAGGCGTATACCGGCGTTATCCAGTAGTGCTGGAGCGTGGTCAGCGGTCGCATGCGCATGGTTTCGGTATCGACCATACCTGCCATGTCCTGTGCCAGCCGGATTGCCAGCTCACTGCGACCTTCAAGCGTGGCGGTGGACCAGCCAAAGTGATAATTATGGGGTACGTAACCCAGCTGATAGACACTCTGTAGATCCACCTGTTCCAGGTAACGCTGGTCGGCCTCGATGGCACGGAGATTGGCTTGAGTGGCGTTGTGGTACTGACCGACCCGCATGTATATGTGGGCCGGCATGTGTACCAAATGGCCGGCAGTGGGCACCAGATCCTCAAGGCGTTTGGCTGCGTCCAGCCCCTGGCTCGGATCACCCGCCTCCACCGTGTGAATAAGTAGATGATTCGCGTGAGGATGGTCGGGCTTACGCTGCAGGACACTCTTCAAGGTGTTGAGAATCCTTTCGGTTTGCGCCTTTGGCTCACCGCTCTCCTGCCAATAATCCCACGGTGTTAAATTCATCAGCGATTCGGCATGAATTACCTTGGCATCGAGATCGTCGGGGTAGTCTGCAGCAACCTGCCCCATTGCTTTGGCAAAGGCTTCATCCCGTGAAGATCGGTCCTCCATGGCCTCGGGCCCATAGCGCTTTGCCAGCGCATTGATATAGGCCTGCTCCCGCACACTGGCTTTGCTTGCGCTAGCCTGGGCTTTTTGCAGTAGTTCCCAGGCCTTCGGGGCATTCTCGGGGTTCATGCCTGAGTTAATGTTGGGGCCAAGAACCCAGGCCGCGCCCCACCAGGCCATGGCGGCATCCGGGTCGAGTTCGGCGGCTTGAAGGAAGGACCGGTGAGCTTCGGGATGGTTAAAGCCAAAGGCCATCACCAGGCCCTGGTCAAAATAACGCTGCGCCAGCTCGGAGTCGGTGGTGATGGAGTGCTGATGACTGCCCAACCCTTCAAATAACGGCACGCGACTGGTGTCGCTTTGGGCAAGTGTATTCAAAGGAGCGGTAAAGATAAGTACCGCTATCATTACTATTGCTTTGCACGGTTTCATGAGTTCCTCCCTGCAGGCGAAACCTGGACAGGCATGTTGGAAAACACTGAAGAGCCGGGAGATAAACACTGGTAAACAGGGTTTTCAGTGGTACCTCTGCAAAACAACTATTCCTCCGGTTAACTTCAAGAATAGCACTTGTGAATGGAAGCTGCTTAAGACCTTGCAGGTCGATCCCTTTGACGAGCGAGGCCCGAAAGCCCCGCCCCTTCAAACCAACTCTATTTGGTTGTGATGCTTCCCTGGGCACGGCTGGTCCAGGCGCGCCCATCGCCTCGAAGAGACGTCATGGTCGATGTTCCGCTACCGGTGGCGCCCTCATAAGCGCCAGTACCGCCCATTACCGTCCAATTGGCTGGTTCATCTTCTGCACCAAGCACATAGGAAATATACAGCATGTCGCCGTTATCCGAGATGCTCGTGCAATAGCCCGCGCCTCCAGCTATTCCCGAACCATCAACCCCTTGGTGTCCAGTACACCATTGGCTAGTTACCTCACCGTCTGCCTGAACCACGGTTGCATGGTTTCTGATAACCGTTCTACCTTTTGTCCCGTTGGGCATCTCCACGGCTTGCCCTGGCCCCGTTTGTACCCAATACAGAGTGCTGTCGACCTCCTCGGTATCTGCCAGAGCAGAGAACGCTACACAGATTGCAAAGGCGCCAATGGCGCCGGTATGGATCTTTTTCATGATTGCCACCCTTATTCATTGGTACGACTGTTTTGAGGGACTTCCCGTGCAGGACTTGGTATTTCCTCCTGCGTTGGCGCATAAGTCTCAGCAAACGTCAGCTGAAGAAGGGTCGCGCTAGAACGCTCCATTGATACGTATGTCGACGTAGTTAGTTGAGCATTGCACACAGTATTGGGAATACAAGGCAGAAGGAATACTGAATGATCTGTGTTTAGGCGGGTTTAGTACATTGCTTGCTCGTCAATTGACGGACAACGGAATTTGAAATAATGTTTTTTTAACGCAAGCCTTGGCTGGTGCCGCGGTATTCGGGATTGCGTCCTTTTATCACTGGATGATTGTTCGCATGAGCTCCACCTCCACTGGCGCCTTGCTTTTCTCTCGCGACCTTATCGATTTCATTCACGGCCCCGTTGCTATCAAGGTGGGGTCCTGCAGTATCGCCCGTGTGCCATCGGTATCACAGGGCTACGGTTGCCGAATATCCCGTTCTGATGGCGACGTCTGCGTGTTCCTGTCGGAATCGCGCTCGGCCAGTGTGCTGCGTGACCTGCGCGACGGAGGTGCATTCTCTGCGGCGTTCAGCCGGCCGGCGACGCACCGGACCGTACAGCTCAAGGCATCCTTCGTGCAGATCGAGCCGCTTCAGCCCGGCGACCAGGCTCTTATTGATCAACACGGCCTGCGTGCTGCCGGCGAGCTGATTTCTCTCGGTTATGCACCTGAGTTTTCGCAGGCACTGATGGCGCCTGAGGTAAAGGATGCCATCTGTGTCTGTTTCAGGCCCCTGGTCGCTTTTGACCAGACACCGGGTGCTGGTGCCGGGCAGCCGCTTGGAGCTGGTTTATGAAGCCGCCCCTGAGTGCTCTGCGCCGCTGTTTTGAAGGCGCAGTTCCGGCCGTTATCGCTACCTGTGATGAGAACGCAATGCCCAACGTCGCTTACCTGTCACAGGTACATTACATCGATGAAGAGCACGTTGCGCTGTCGTTCCAGTTTTTCAATACAACGCGCCGGAACATTCTGGCCAATCCGACAGCGACCATTCTGCTCGTGGATCCGGTAACGGCTGAGCAGTATAAGCTGTACATTTCCTATCTGCGTACCGTATCTGAAGGTCCGCTGTTCGAATCAATGAAGGCACGGCTTGCCGGCATCGCCTCCCACAGTGGCATGAGCGACGTATTCCGCCTCAAAGGTTCGGATATATACCGGGTGCAGCGTATCGAGCCCCTTCCGGGTGTAATTCCTCCACTTCCGGCACTACCGGCGCCCAACCTGCTCCCGGTACTGCGCCGAAGTATTACACGGCTGGCGGCCAGCCGTGACCTGTCGTCGCTTTTCGAGGAAACCCTGGCCTCTCTGGCGGAGGAATTCAGTATGCGGCACGCCATGTTGCTGATGCTAGACGCCGCCGGTGAGAAGCTCTATACCGTGGCCAGCCGTGGCTACCCTCACTCCGGCGTGGGTTCAGAGATTGGCCTTGGTGAAGGCATTATCGGTGTGGCGGCCCGTGAGGGAGTGCCCATCCGAATCGGCCATTGCGCCACCGAATACCTGTACAGCCGTGCGGTCCGCGAAAGCTATCTGCGAAGTCATGCCTCTACTGCCATCGAAATGAGCATTCCTCTGCCCGGCCTCGCCAAGTCCGGCAGCCAGATGGCAGTTCCCATCCTCGACGGTCCGCGAAGTATCGGGGTGCTTTACGCCGAAAGCCCCCAGGAAATGCGCTTCACCTGGGACGACGAGGATGCGCTGGTGGCACTGTCAGGTTATCTGGCGCTGGCAATCACAACATTGCAGCGCTCCAGTGATGTGATTGAGCCGGCGGCCAGCTCAACAATATCAACGGAGGGCGATGGCGAACCGGTGGACGTGTGCTTCTACCGGGCGGATCAGAGCGTGTTCATCAACAACGACTACCTGATCAAGGGGGTCGCGGGCGCCATCCTGTGGAAGCTGGTTTGTGACCACAGTGCCCTGGGCCGCGATGAGTTCACCAACCGGGAACTCCGTCACGATGCCAGCCTGCGCCTCCCGGATGTGGTCGACAACCTGGAGGCACGATTGATCCTGTTGCAGCGTCGGCTGGCCGAACGCTGCAATGCCCTTGCGATCGAAAAGACCGGCCGCGGTCGCTTTCGTCTTCGGGTAACCGGTGAGTTGCATCTTCGCGATGCCTCCGGCTGATCAGGCCGGCTCCAGAGCCTGAGAACTGATCGCCGATACAGCATCGGCCAGCATTTGCTGTACGGCATGCACGACCGCCGGGGCCGTCGGGACGGCAGCTTGCTCCAGCATCCATGAGGCTGCCGCCGGGGCATCTGGCCCGGTGAGTCGCACCACCGGAGCACGAAGCGCCTCGAACCCTCGCGTCACGGCCAGTGCCGCAATTTCCGCCGCCAAGCCACAGAGCCCACTTGCCTCCTGAACAATCACCAGTCGCCCGGTCTTGCGCACCGATCGCAGTACCGCCTCTTCGTCCAGCGGCTTCAGGCTCCGCAGGTCGATCACCTCTGCGCTGATACCGTGGAGCTCCAGTTGCTTTGCCGCCTCCAGGCAGACATTCACGGTTTTGGCATAGCTCACAAGCGTGACATCCGTGCCAGCACGCGGAACCGCTGCCTTACCCAGAGGTACCAGGAACTCCACATCCTCGGGAACCTCGCCACTGGTGTACAAGAGGCCAAGGTCGGTAAATACCAGCACCGGATTGCTGTCTCGGATGGCTGTCTTGATCAGGCCCTTGAAGTCCGCCGGCGTGGACGGCATAACGACCTTCAGACCCGGGGCGTGGACGAACATCGCTTCCAGGTTGTGGTTGTGCTGGGCACCCACGCACCATCCGGCACCGGTCATGCTCAGCGTCACCAGAGGAAACTCGTGCTGGCCACCTGACAGATAACGCAGTTTGCCGGCACTGTTCACCAACGCATCCATGGCGTAGGTCAGAAATGGCGCGAAAAGCAGGTCCACGACGGGGCGCAGGCCACTGGCGGCTGCGCCCACTGCGGTGCCGCTGATCACTGCTTCGGCCAGCGGGGTATTGCGCACCCGCTGCGCACCGAAGGACTGCAGCAACGCTGCCCGGGACTTGGCAACGCCCTCACCCATCACCAGTACATTGGCGTCACGCTGCATTTCCTCGTGCAGCGCCTGGTTTATTGCCTGTTCTACGGTCAATGTCGACATGTGCTTTATCCTTTATCAGGCATATACATTTTGAGTCAGCTGCTGTGGGTCAGGCCAGGCACTCGCCTCGGCGAATGTCTGCGCGGTATCAAGTCGGCCGCGCACCTGTTCCTGTATCGCCCTGAGATCCCTGTCCTGCAATACACCCTCAGTTTTCAAACGCTGCCCCATTAACTTGATCGGATCGCGCTTCAGCCAGTGTTCTCGTTCTGTGTGGTCTACGTAAGCGAGATCGTCCGGCTCCAGGTGTCCGCGCTGGCGATAGGTCACCAGCTCCAGGAAGCGGGGCTGGCCGTCGCCACGAATGGCTGCCACGGCCTGAGACGCGGCTTTACGAACCGCGTCTACATCGTTGCCGTCGATGCGCTGGGTATCGAGGCCGTGACCACAGGCCCAGCGATAAATGGCATCATCAGCCATGGTTTCCAGCCTATGCACATAGGCCTGCCACTGGTTGTTTTCGCAGACAAAGAGCAGTGGAAGCTGCCACTTCACGGCCAGATTAAGCGACTCATGCAGAATTCCTTCGCAGGCCGCTCCGTCGCCAAAGAAAACAACGACCACACCGCCCTCCTCTCCCTGTCCCATGCGCTGGGCCAGGGCAACACCCGGCGCCAGCGACAGGCCTCCGCCAACAATGGTGGAGGTCAGCACCACACCCAGTTCGCGGGCCGAGATATGCAGGCTGCCGCTGCGTCCGCCGCAGTATCCATCGACTCGTCCGAGTACTTCCGCCATCAGGCGCCCAGGGTCGGCGCCCCGGGCGATCAGGTGCGCGGCACTGCGATGATTGGTGATAATCCTGTCGCGGCTGTCCAAGGCATCAACCACGCCAACGGCGCAGGCTTCCTGGCCGACACTGGTGCAGGTGCCGGGCGCCCCGCTCTGCTGCATCAGTGCTAGCCGTTCTTCATAGGCACGGATCAACATCATGGTATCCAGGCCGCGCAACAATGTACGCCGCCCATCCGGCGTGAAGTCTGTTGAATTAGTCATAACAAGGTTTCCAGGTCAGAAAGGGATCATTCCGTTACTGCGTGCAGCGGTAGGTTCCTGGGGAAGAACTCGATGTAAGGTGTACTGGGCCTCTGATCCGGGGCAACGGCTACCGGCACTGGCTCGCCTGCCGGGCCCAGAGATCTGACGAAATGGTAGATGGCCAGCAAGTCCTCATCGCTCATGTCCCGCAGCGCGAACCAGGGCATGGGTGGCAACATGGGCGAACGGGCCCGCTTCAACCACTGCTCTTCATCGGCGCCAGCGAAGTACAGCCGGAGATTGGCGGGATAGCTGGTGCCCCAGGGCCCCTGAAATCCCACGTTTGTCCCCATCAACCACTGACTCCTGGGAATATCGCCGGCAGCTTCCGGATAGCCGGTGGTATGCCAGTCGTTGCAGCCGGCAATGCGGGCAAGGTATTCCCCGCGTTCAATGGATTCACTGCGGGCCTCAGGCACGCCAGCAACGGCAGATGCGGATAAGAGCGAACCGAAAAGGGCGGCGCAAAAGCGTGGGCGGAAAGTTAAAAATGTTGAGGTAATCATTCCTGAACTCCTCGTGATGTTGATGTTAATCAAGCGAGTTCAGAATACTTCGGGCGGATCAACGGCGATGCTAAATCTAGCCTAAGCAATTCCTAAGAAAATATTAAGGACCAGGCGAAGGCGCATTGATCCTGACCCCGTATTGATCAAAAGGAATGCTGCAAAGTGAGGTGGACTTATCCCCTACTATCATACATCCGGGTTCTGTGACTCATCCGGGCGGGCAGTGGTCAGGTCGTTTTCAAGCACAGGATCGGGGACGGTCCGCGGCTCCAGCTCAAATACTTCCGGAGTTGAAGATGGGAGGTTGGTGTAAGCGCCCTTATCAACGATGGCGATCCGGGCATAGCGATGAACATCCACCAGGATGTAGAAACCAGTCAGCGCCAGAGCTGCCGTGGCCACCAGAAAGCCGGATTCCGGCCCCACGGCAAAGGCAACGGTGCCGGCAACGGCTGGTCCGGCCGCGGCGCCAATGCCATAGCACAACAGCAGCCCGGCACCGATATCAGCGGTATCGGTGGGCGTTCCCACGCGGTCGTTGGCATGGGCGAGAGCAAGGGGATAAAGCGCGTACAGAATACCCTGGAAGCCTGCCAGCAGGCAGTAGACCGCAGCCAGACCCAGGCTCTGGCCCCAGATGAGCGTGAGAGCGAAGCTGGCGCAGACCAGGGTTGCGCCGGACATTACCCGGCGGCGCTCGTAACGGTCGGACAGCGCTCCCACGGGCCACTGCAAAATCAGGCCAACAATAACGGGCACACTCATCAGCAGCGCGACTCCAGACATGTCCAGGCCCAGTGAGACGGCGTAGATTGGCCCCAGAGCGGTAAAGGCGCCCCCTGAAAAGCCTGCCGCCGAGGCCGTTACCAGGCTCACTGGCGAGACGCTTGTGATACGTCTCCAGCTAGCAGGGGTGCGGGTGGGGACTGGTGGCGCGTCAGTGCGCCAGAACAGGACCGGAACCGCTGCCAGGCAGAGGATGATGGCGGCGACACTGAATGGTTGCCAGAGCGTGTCTTGCAAGAAGGTCAGAAACAGAGGCCCGATGCCAATGCCTCCGTAAACAGCGAGGGTGTAGACCGCAAGCACCCGTCCGCGAGCCTCGGGGCCGGAGGCGCCGACCAACCAGGCTTCAACCACAATGGCTACGGCCGCGATACTGGCGCCATGCACCAGTCGGATCAGTCCCCAGAACCAGAGGGTGTCGATCAGCGCAAGGGCCAGGACGGCAAAGATGACAATACCCAACAGGCCGCCGAAGGCGCGGATATGGCCGACGCGCCCGATAAGCAGCGGGCCCAGAAAAGCACCCAGGCCGAACCCCACAAAGTAACAGGCCGTGACAAAGCCGGAGGCGGAGCCACTGGCAAGCCGAAGCGGGACCAGCGTATGCGTTAGCCCCTGGCTTACGTACATCGCCAAGGTAGCCAGCAATAGAACTGCCAGCGATGCGAGTTTTGGTGCGACCCGGTGGTGTGTCCTGTCCTGGTTCATGGGCAATTCGCTGTTCCTTAGCTGCTCCCGCCAAGCTCTGGCTTCAGTTCATCGGGGATTCTGCCTTGAAGGCATCATCAGGGATTAGTATGGCTTAGGTCTGGGGTTTTATGTGGTCATCCAAAGATACGGGTATTTGCATACGAGCAGTAATGGTTTCTGCATACGCACGGGAAGCCCTTCTCCTCGTACACTAATGATGAGCTTGAACACAATACAGTGCCCGAGGATTTGGCCTTAGCGATAAAACCACTGGAGGTTTTACAACTGATGAACATTATTCCTGTGATTACTCTGTTTGGCGGCTTGGCGGCATTTTTCACATTGGCCGTTGCGCTCAGATATACCGCCGGCAAAACCCAGACAATTGCGAAGCGGAACGAGAATCAGCTCACCGGCTAGGCATTTTGGGGGCTTCGAATCACCTTGAAATCGGGCTCCAGGCCATCATAGTGAACTTCTGAGGTAGTCATTTCCTCAACGAAGGAGAAAAGCTATGAAGACCATTAGCCGTGACGATCTCAAACAGATGAACGAGACCGAGCACGAGGATTTTGTGCTGATCAACGTCCTGTCTCGGGAGGCCTTTAACCGGGAACACATCCGGACCTCCATCAACATTCCGGTGGACGAGCCGTCCTTTCTGGAACAGGTAGAGGCGGTTGCCGGCAGTAAGGATCGGAAAATCGTAGTCTACTGCGCGAATTTCGACTGTGATGCCTCTCCAAAGGCGGCTAAAAAGCTGGAAGACGCCGGCTTTACCGAAGTCTACGACTATGAAGGCGGCACCAAGGACTGGTTTGACAAGAAACACGCCGCCTGACGGGTTACAGCAGTAAAAGGCATTTTTCAAAGGCTGCCCGACACGGGCAGCCTTTTATGTGCAAATGGCCCCGAGATATTTCACCCTCTCTGGATTAGCTGCCGAATTATCGCTGGCCGCCCGCGTTTACCCCTCAGGATTGCTGGCCAGCTCCTTCAGCGCCGCCATGGCCTCATCGGTCCGATCACTGGGTACAAACATGTGGTCGTGATAGAACCCTGCAATAACGTTGGTGGTAATGCCCCGTTCAGCCAGCAGGCTGGTTACCACGGATGTCAGACCCAGAGCTTCAAGACTGGAGTGGCCCTCGAGGGTGATGCGACGGAAGACCCTGTAGTAGTCCAGACCCTCGGCTTTGGCCTGATCCAGAGGAATAACCAGAGTCAGGCCTTCCAGTTCAGCAATGCTGACAATGGGCTTGAGGTGTTCCAGTTCGCCATACTTGGCCTTGGGCACTGTGCAGTAGACGTAGGTCGTCGAGTCCAGCTTTGGTGAAAGCTGCTTGATCAAATCCTGGAGAAACTGTGATCGCTTCATCGTTTAATGTCCTCGGGCCGAAAATCATCTGTTTTTGTGAAAAATTCAAACTACCTACCCGAGGGCCTTCTCCACAGCCTCGAGAAATCCAATCATATCCACCACCTGTTCGGACTCCGGATCAACGGTTTTACCCTTCAGATCGGCAGTAACAATGCCGCCGTCAACCGTATCGGTTAGCGCCGCCTTCAGTTGCACCGCATAGTGGCTCAGGGCCTCGTTTCCCTCTCGCTCACCCAGGGTTTCCAGGGCGTTGGCGAGCGCGAAGATCAACGCCGACGGATTGAAATGGGCTACTTTCCCGTCGCTCTCCAGATACTTCAGGTACAGATCATGGGCGGTGCCATGGGGCGCCTCGAACAGCATGGTGCCATCCTTGCTTTCGATGATCGAACTGGCGGTCGCCAGGCTGCCACCGAGCGCGGCGGAAATGTCCGAGAAGATATCCCCGTCCAGGTTCTGGGAGGGATACAACGCGTTTCTGGGCGGGTCTGTGATCATCTTCTTGAGCTGGCTCGAGGGCCGCATGATCATAAATGAAGGTGGCGGCGTGTGCTCGCTGGCCAGCTCCCGGCGCACCTCGGTAATCACGTTGCTGTAGACTTCGTCGTATTCCATGTACTCACGTTTGAGACCGAAATACACCTCTTTGTCCTTGCGCGAGGCATCACGGAACACCTGCAGGACCCAGTCCTTGATGGCTTCCCGGTCGTTGGACATGAGCAACATGGGATCGCCTTTCTTTACCTGGCGGGCATGTTTCTCGTCGCCGTCGACAATGACTTTGAGAATGCCATCTTCCCGGGCTGCCATGTTGAAGCTTCCGTACTGGTCGCCGCCACCGGCACTCATGCGGGAGATAGACACATGGGCACCCCGGCTGGGAATGCCGAACTCCCGAAGCTGGTTCACCAGCTTCAGCAGCTTGCGCCCGGTGGTGTTGTCCGGAACGCCCCAGAGCGCCCGCTCCGGTGGATTCGAGACAATGCGTGCCGCCTGGGCATCGATCAGCTCATAGTAGTAATTCAGCCCCAGATCCTCGATCTGCTTCTTGTAGTCACTGTGATAGATGTCCTCGATCACCGAGCGCATCGCGCCGTCGTAGCCGGGGATCACAGTATCTTTCAGGCCCAGGTACAGATCCCGTTTTTCCTCGATGGCACGCTGGAAAAAGCGGTGGGCCCAGGCTTTAACGTCCTCTATGTCATTAGTCGCCAGCAGCCAGGGATCGCCCTTGCGAATTTCACGGCGATGCAGTTCCACCGGGTCTCCACTGCTGCCCACGAACATCAATTTGACCACACCGGTTGCCAGAGATAGCTGGTTGAAGCTGTCCTTGATGCCGCCGAATTCCATGGTGTCGACTTCAATATCGCGCCCTACCCACTCCGGGCGGCGAATATTGAGGTTGCGGAACTGGATATCTTCCCGGGTAATATTGCCGCTGATGCCCTTGCGGATGGCGCCGTTCGGGGATTTGGTCGCCAGGGGATGCAGATTGTTGCCGTCCACCTCCGGGTGTTTCCGGAGCAAGTCCTCCAGCTGTTGCCGGTTGACCGTCATGCCGGCGTTTTTTACACCCACTCCATGGCGCTGTAGGGCATCGATGGCATCAATCACCACCTGGCCATTGGTCAGCAGGCGATGTTCCGCGGACAGATCGATTTCCTCCAGCTGGATCTCCAGGCGGTCTGTCACGAACTTTTTGAGAATGTGCTCAAACGCAACCTGCGCCATTTCATCCCCGTGGAGGATGACCAAAGGCGAGGTAACCTTGATCTTGCTGCCCATCGGTGTCTCCCTGCCGTCAGATTTTAAGCCGATCTCACTGTGCTGCGGAACGGGTTATGCCCAGCCGTTTGTTGACCGCATCCCGAATCTCGCGGTAACGCTCGGGATTTTTGGCCAGTGCGTCGAGATCATCTTCGGGAAAGATTTCTTTCTTCTTCTCCCTGACATCCTCTCTTGCAAACATAGACGGAAACAGCTGTTCCAGGCAACGCAACATAACCTCCGGCGAAACCGAGGCGCCCGGTGAGGCCCCCAACAGCGTGGCGTAGGTCTTGTCAGTCGAGACCAGAATCTCCGTGCCCATCTGCAAGTCGCCGTCTTTAATGATCTGCACGCGCTGGCCAGCCTCAACCGGTTTCCAGTTGAATTTTTTGCTCATGCCCGGGGCGAAGCTGTCCAGCTCTTCGAACATGGTTTTTTCACCCTTGAAGGTCTCCGATACCAGGTATTTCACCAGCGGAAAGTGCTCCAGGGCGACATTCAGAAGGCTCGGGATATCGTGCAGGCGCATCGAACGCAGGTAATCCAGGAAGCCGCGACCTCTCTCAAGCACCGGTTTGAACGAGGCGAACGGCCCGAACAGCAGATAGTACTGGCCATCCGAGACACGTAAATCCAGATGTGGAACGGACATGGGCGGAGCGCCCACCTTCGCCTTGCCGTAGGTTTTGGCGCGGTATTTATCGGCCTGCTCAGCACTGATCGGCGCCTGCAGGAATCGCCCGCCCACCGGAAAGCCGGTAAAGCGTTTGGCAAATGGCAAGTGGCTCTTTTTCAGGATCGGGAAAGCACCCCCGCCAGCCCCGACAAACAGAACATCCGCCTTGTACCGGGTCGCGCCTTCCTTGCCTTCGGTTTCAACCAGCCAGCTTCCGGAGGGGCTGCGATGCACACGCTTGACATGGGTGCCGTATTCTATCTTTATCCCAAGGTCGTTCACGGCATAGTTGGCCATCTGCTCAGTCAAAGCGCCAAAATTGACATCCGTCCCTGTCTCAACGACTGTCGCCGCCATTTTTTCATGGCGGGGGCGCTCCTCCATGGTGTAGGGAATCCAGCTTTTTATCTCGTCGAAGTCTTCCGAAAAACGCATCTGCTCGAAGAAATGGTGGGCGGACATTTCCTTGTATCGTAACCGCAGCTCTTCAATTGCCGGCTCGGGAACAATGGTGCAGTGCTTGGTCTGATTGATGAATGACGTGGGATCCTTGATGGCGCCTTTCTGGACCAGATAGGCCCAGAACTGTTTGGCGACGTTGAACTGGGCATGAATCTTCAGCGCTTTCTCGACGGAGATCACTTCTTCATCCACCGGAGTGTAGTTCAGCTCACAGTTTGCTTCGTGCCCGGTACCGGCGTTATTGAACACCCATGAGTTCCCTGCTCCGGGCCCCTCCAGTCTTTCCAGAAGGGTGATATCCAGCTCGGGTGCCAGCTCTTTGGCCAGGGTGGCAAAGGTGGTTCCCATTATTCCTGCGCCAATAATGATTACGTTCATATAGTTTACTCGCCAGTCCCTAATGCTCTGATATTGGTCAACAAAAGCCGTCCGGCTTGAAGGTACCACGCTTTCGGCACTCAGTGAAAACCGGCGTCAGGCTTGGTTATCGGGAATTGAAAGCGTTTTCAGCCTTTTAGAGAAGTGCCCGTTGTGTCTGCCGCCTCACTCATAACTTGAAGCCCAGCTGCCTCGGCCAAGCTCTGTGGCCCTTGTCACATCCGCTTCAGGAATCACCGCAAGCTCCCCGAGCTCACGCGGGTCGTAATGAAATACACACAGACGCGACGCAAACTCTGAGAACGGAAGCGATGCCTCGCCATGGCGTTCACCGTGATCTTCGGTGGAACACTTGATCCCCTGCCCCCAATCCTGGCCGCTGTCATTGTTGGGGTTGAAAAAGTAGACACGGATCTCGCCCTCTTGATCGAGATTCACCCGAAGAATGGTTATGGCATGGCGCCCCACGAAGCGCCCTCCACTGTCGGTGACAGCGATGCCGGCAGGCTGCGGATGGACAACGGGTATATTGCCGTTGTAGTAGGGATGGTAAGAAGCATAGAAATGCCGGATAAATGCCTCATAAGCGCAGATTTTCCCTGTAGCCCGGCTAATGACACTGAGAAAGCCATGCCCTACCCACCAGCCGTACATTTCGGGATTAATCCAGCGGTGCAGGTCATCCTCCCGTACCCCGCGCATTCGACCCATTTCGCCATAAATTCGGTCAAGATGTGGCGCCAGAATCAATGACACCGGATCGACATCGATGGGAGGTTGCTTGGCAAGGCCTGCCTCCAGGTACTGCGAGTAAATGTATTGGCCCTCAAATCGCATGACAACGTCATCGTCACGAGCAGCCCAGGCCACCAGCTGCAGTAGAAAATCGGCGTCGTTGAATGACCACATGGAAAGGCCAATCACTGACTGACAGGTTGGATTATTGCCCTGTCCTACCCCCAATGGCTGGCCCAAAAGGCTCAGCACACCGGCCAGAAGATACACTCGTGGCGGATGTGAATCGCCAAAAACCGCACCAAGTCTGTCACACGCTGCCTGGCAAACCTTCAGTTCCATTTGCCGCCACAAACCGGCAGCTACTGGTGGGGTGAACAAGGCTCCCCGCTCAAGAAACATGGCGAGACCATAGACAACCTGGCACGTTTCCGGATGAACAACTTCGTCAATCAGTTTCAGCACAATCTGACGGTAGCTCTGAAGGACATCATTACCAGTAATGCTCAGGCCCAATGCCCGGGCAATGAGGCTGTCCTGATTGCCCAGAAGGTATCGTAAAAGCAAGGGATGGTAAGTGGACACCATGCCGGTTCGATGCATGGCGCTGGCGAAGGCCTGGGCCTCTTCAAAGAGTGCAGATTCGTCCATTACGGCCAGACGTTCGCCATAGACGGCAAACCCTGGATCATCGCGACTGCCAGGCGTGGGACCGAACAAGGCGCTGACCAGGCCGGCCGCTCTGTCCATGCCCGACGTCTCAATTTCGGGGTCAAACAGGCATTTGGCAATCTGGCTGACCATCTGTTTGATGCTGTCCGTCTGTATCGGGCGCTGCGCCAGCAAACGCTCCACTTCCTCAACCAGGCTGTCGAGAATGCTTGCATAACCCAACCGGTTGAGCAGGTACAGATATAGCGAGCTTACGATCTGGCCAAGCCCCTGCGGCCGCTCCCTGTCTGCCTCACTCATCTGCCCTGAGAGCAAATCCAGGTTCAGTGCTGTTACCTGGGTAAGAAGATTTCTGGCCTGTTCCGCTGAGATTTCGGGGTGGAGATAATCGCCCATGGCAACCGCGAGCAGGCGGAGCTCACTCAGCGCTTCTATGGCTGTAAAGGCAGGAACGCCCTGGCGTAACGTTCTCACCGCGAGGGCTGGCCTCAGAATGGCAGGATGGTCCCAGTCGCTGCTTACAAATACGCCCTTGGCCTCTATCGCAGGCACCCGGGCATACAGTGCGTCCAGTCCTCCTGGAGTTTCCATAAGCCGAAGCGCCGCTTCAAGTACCTCGGTGTTGGGAGCCGTGTAATCAATCCCTCGGGCTAACGCCAGCCGCTCCAGGGCCTCATCAAAATTCGCAACACAAACGTTGGTGCCTGAATTGTCCATGTTCCCAAGATGCTCTTACGGCACTTCGGAAGCAAGAAATTGTGTCGCTTTCGTTTCTATTTGTAACTGCACCGACTATGTTGATGTTTGATGGTTAGGGCGAAATGAACCCCGGATAGGGTTATTTTCGTCCCAATCGACAATACCAATGGGCCTGTTTGTCCCCGTGTGTGCCAGAACCTGCACAATTTGTCTCGGCAAACCGGCAAGGAGAAAATGGAATGTCTATGACATCAGAAAAAGAGTTGCCCAAAGAGGTAGCAGCCTGGCGTGACCCGGACATGGACTCGGTGAAGGGAACTGAGACTCCAAAAGATCCGAACAAAGGCTATATCGCCCTGCTGGGCTGGAGTGTTAATGCGATCAAGGCCGCACAAAAGTTTGATCGCCGCTATATCGTGGTCGCTCCGGATTGGGCTTCAGATTTCTGCACTGCTAACAACATACCTTTCATTCCTTGGGATTTTATCCGGTTGAATGACCGTTCACTGGAGATTGCTGAAAAGCTTAAGGCCGAAGGCGTTGATGTCGCCATCCCGCTCTTTGAAGAAACCGTCGAGTGGTCAGGTGCGATCAACTCTGTACTGCTCAACAACCCGCGCATGTATGGGCAGTCGATTCTGTTTCGGGACAAGGCTCTGATGAAGCGCCGGGCTCAGCTTGGCGGGATACGTGTTGGGATTTTCGAGGAGGCGCACGAGAAGGACGACATCGTCCGCTTCATGAAGCGCGTTAACCAGACACTGCTCAAGCTCGATGGTGACCCCGACGATCCGATTCACGTCAAGGCATTCGACAAGGCCGGTTGTCTCGGCCACCGGATGATCCGCACGCTGGAAGAAATTGACCAGATTCCGGCCGAGGAATATCCCCTGCTGATGGAAAGTCACTTGAGTGGCTGGGAGTTTGCGGTTGAAGCCTGGATTCACGATGGCAAGATCCAGTTTCTCAACATTTCCGAGTATGTAACGCTAGGCTATTCGGTGTTCGTGCCCGCGACTAAGGAGCTCGAGAGCTGGCGCAACGCGATCACCAAGCAGATCGAATTGCTGATCAAAACTTTTGATATCAAGTTCGGCCTGATTCATCCCGAGTACTTTGTCACCGCAGACGGTGAAATGTACTTTGGTGAGGTTGCCTACCGCCCGCCCGGGTTCAAGGCTTTCGAGCTCATTGAGATGGCCTACGGCTTCAATGCCTATCAGGCATCGATGCTGGTATTCGATCCCAAAAGCACGAAAGAGGAGGTGGCTGCCTTTTTCCCCCGCGAAGTGGTCGATGCGAAAGGCTACGCAGGTTGCTTCGGCGTGTATCCCCGCCGTCGTGTGGTCAGCAGACTGGAAATGCCCAAAGAAACCACTGAGCATCCCTATTTCGTGTCACACGAATTGCATGAGCCAACTGAAGAGACCGTTCCCGATCGGTCAGCCTTCGGTACTCATTGGGGCCTC
>Ga0208014_1000051_pt1 | contig 85806 bp, 75 predicted proteins | sample 25_taG_FD_184099 | JGI IMG/M metagenome (GOLD analysis project Ga0208014, IMG submission 184099) | Marine viral communities from Cariaco Basin, Caribbean Sea - 25_WHOI_OMZ (SPAdes) (version 2) | ecosystem: Environmental > Aquatic > Marine > Oceanic | place: Caribbean Sea: Cariaco Basin...
AGCGCTCCCGCTGCAGGTGCATGTATTTCAGCTCGGGGGAGTCTTCTTCCGGTTTGTAATAGGGCACATCTTTAAGCTGCTCGTCGGTGAGCGGAATACCGAAGCGGTCGCGGAATTTACGCAACGCTTCGTACTCCATGCTCTTGACCTGGTGGGACTCGTTGGCGGCTTCGCCATCGCCGCTGCCCATGCCGTAGCCTTTGACGGTGTGCGCCAGAATGACCGTGGGCTTACCGTTGGTCTGGTTAACCGCTTCGTGGTAGGCCGCGTAGACCTTGAACGGGTCGTGGCCACCGCGGTTGAGCTTCCAGATGTCTTCATCAGACAGGTCGTTGACCATCGCTTCGGTTTCGGGGTACTTACCGAAGAAGTGCTCACGGGTGTACGAACCGCCGTTGGCCTTGTAGTTCTGGTACTCACCGTCGACCGCTTCATCCATGCGCTTTTGCAGGATGCCTTTCTTGTCCTTCTCGAACAGCGGATCCCAGTGACGCCCCCAAACCACCTTGATGACGTTCCAGCCAGCGCCGCGGAACACGCCTTCAAACTCGTCCATGACGCGGGAGTTGCCGCGAACCGGACCGTCCAAGCGCTGCAGGTTGCAGTTGATAACGAAGATCAGGTTATCGAGGTTTTCACGCCCGGCCAGGGAAATGGCGCCCAGTGACTCCGGCTCATCACACTCGCCGTCGCCCATAAAGCACCAGATCTTACGGTCGTACATGTCTTTCAGCTCACGGTGATGCAGGTACTTCATCACGTGGGCTTGATAGATGGCCTGAATCGGGCCAAGGCCCATGGACACCGTGGGGAACTGCCAGTAGTCCGGCATCAGCCACGGGTGCGGGTAGGAAGACAGGCCATCGCCGTCGACTTCGCGACGGAATTTGTCCATCTGCTCTTCAGACAGACGGCCTTCCAGATAGGAACGCGCGTAAATCCCCGGGGCAACGTGGCCCTGGATGTAGATCAGGTCGCCTTCAAAATCACCGTTAGGGGCACGGAAGAAATGGTTAAAGCCCACATCATACAACGTCGCTGACGACATAAAACTGGCGATATGACCACCCAACCCAGGGTTGGCGCGGTTATTGCGAATCACCTGGGCAATCGCGTTATAACGAATCAGTGAGCGAATCCGACGTTCCATGAACAGATCGCCCGGCATCGGTGCTTCGCGATGAACCGGTATCGTGTTGCGGTGCGGGGTCGTCACCGAGAAGGGCACCTTCATCCCGTCCCGGCGCAGGCGATCCGCCAAGCGGGTCATCAGGTAGCGGGCACGATCTTCGCCCTCACGATCCAGTACTGATTCCAGGGATTCCAGCCACTCCGTGGTTTCGAGCGGATCGAGATCTTCTCTTGTCTCCAGACTCATAGAGGTCTCTCCGAATGACGATAAAAGGTAAGCCTCACAGCCTGAAGGGCCGAGCACCACAGGTCAGGCTGAAAGGAAAATAGAAGCGCTAAGCGCGTGAGAATTACGCTGCCTCGGCCGCACGCATGTGCAGGCGAAAGCGCGCTATCTGGATGATTTGCTCAATAGCGGTTTGACGCTCGGTAGCGGCGTCGTTTTCAAGGCGCTTTTCGAACGCATAAAGGATGGCGTGTCGATCAAGCCCTTTAACAGCAATCACAAAGGGGAAACCGAACTTATCTTGATAGGCCTGATTGAGGCGTTGAAAGCGTTCAAACTCTTCGGTTGAGCACTGATCTAGCCCCGCACCAGCCTGTTCGCGAGTGGAATCCTGGGTTAGTTCACCCGCGAGGGCTGCTTTCCCGGCAAGGTCTGGGTGAGCGCGGATGACAGTAATTTGCTGATCAATATCAGCACCCTTAAGCACATTGCCCATGCAGTCAGCTAGCACATCCGGGTCATCGTGTTGGTCGGTAAACCTCTGTTTCCAGGCGGTTTCGGCTACCCAGGGTGAGTGTTCAAAAACGTCCCCGTAATGCTCAAGAAATGCGTCTAAGCCAAGGCGGCTGGGGCGAGCTGCTTCTAAAATACGCGACATTGTATTCTCCGTTTGTATTTGTTTATCTGTTTTATTGTATACAATAAATATTGCTAAATGTACTCTAAGAAGTGCCGTTTCCGCAAAAAAATCGCTATCGCATCCGCGAGAAGCGGGCATAACGGCGTTAGGAAGGTCCTTATAGAAAGGTCCTTATAGAAAGGTCTTTATAGAAGGGCCTTGATAGTGGGGCTCTTAGAAAGATGTCTAAAAACAAAATCAAACAACAAAGGGTTTTGCATGTTGAAGAGCAATCGAGCAGTGGTAACGTATCTGGCGATAGGCGCTTCTCTAGGCACTATCTCGGCAGGTGCCCAGGCAGCGACATGGAGTGATACGTCCGTGGGGTATCGCTATGGAACGCAGTTTACCGAGCCGAATAACCCAGAGAACATAGAGAAGCATATTCTCCAGTTTACCCATGTTAGTGGTTACTCACTGGGCCAAAACTTTTTAAATCTGGACGTGCTTCAGTCCAGCAGCCAAGACCCCGCCAATAACAGTGACTCAGGGGCGACGGAAGCCTATCTGACATACCGTCATCAACTCCGTGGGGGCGGCGTATTCAATGAGCCCATCGCTTTCGGGCCCGTCAAAGACATGGCGCTGACATTTGGGTTTGACCTAAACACCAAAAATACTGGCTTTGCACCACGTAAACGTCAGCTAGTAGTGGGGCCAACGTTTAAATTTGATGTGCCGAGAGGCTTTGTGGATCTAAGCCTGTTCTATAGCCGTGAGTGGAACCACTGCGGGTTGCCACCTTGTGGGCTGCCGGAAAATCAGAACAGCATTTCGTTTGATCCCTATTACCAAATTAACTTGGCCTGGGGGCTGCCGTTTGAAGCGGCGGCGTTACCGCTAAAATTCCAAGGGTTCTATAACTACAACAGCGAAAAAGGAGACGACTACTTTGGCGAAGCGACCGAGCCTGAGCAGTTAATGCGCACCTCGCTGATGCTAGACATCGGGCAAGTTGCCTGGGGCGCGGAAAACTCCTTATGGATGGGCGTCGGTTATGAGTATTGGCGCAACAAATTCGGAAACCACAGCCAACCGGGTGTCGATACCGATGCCATGACCTTTAATCTGGAGTGGCACTTCTAAAGCCTGCCATCGCTGCTGACGTAACCGATCCCCCTTGGCTCGCAAGTGCCAAGGGGTATTTTTTAGGTGAGCAGATACGCGCTGTGTTCAATCAATAGGCACTATCAAACTGTAAAAGCTGATCAGCTTTTGCGGCAAATATCGCATTTATTTATGATTTTATTGAATCACTACATATCAATCATGCGTTACGTTGACCATCGCTCGCCATGCTACTCTGCCACTATAGAATTAACAGGGACGCGTTATGGCCACTCACCACCACGATACCGGCTACAAGGAACTGTTCAGCCACCCCGAGTTCGTTCAGCAATTGATCGAAGGGTTCGCCCCGCCCGAGATCGCTGGGTTAATGGATTTTACCACCCTCAAGAAACATAATGGCCATTACATCACGCCGCTGTTCGAGGAAAAAATCGAAGACGTGGTGTGGTCGGTGGACGTGATTTGGGAAGGCACGACGCAGCCGGTGTTTCTATACATTCTGTTGGAGTTTCAATCATCGGTTGACCGCAGTATGCCGATTCGGCTGATGCACTACGTCGCCTGCTTTTACAGTGAACTACTCAAACAGAAGGTCATTACGCCCAGCCAGGGCCTGCCACCGGTATTTCCGGTGGTGCTGTACAATGGCTCCAAGCCCTGGACAGCCCCGCTGGATATCTACGAGATGGTGCAGCCGGAACTGCCGAGTTTTCTGCAGGTCTATCAACCGCGCCTGCGCTATTTTCTGGTTGATGAAGGACGTTATACTAATGAAGAGTTGGGCTTACGCCAGACGCCCTTGAGTGGTGTATTCGGGGTAGAAAACGCTGGAGAAAGCTGGGAAGCTCTGCAGAACGCTGTGGATCGGGTCGTCGCCATTATTCAGACTGACCCCAACAAGGCGCGTACCGACCGGATCATCACCCGCTGGCTCAAGCGGCACCTGTACCGGCTGGGCACAGAGGTCAACCTGGATCGGCTTGACAGCCTGATGGAGGATAAAGACATGTTGGCAGAGAACTTAGAGAACCTGGTCAAGAAAGAGCGCCTGGAAGGACGGCAGGAAGGCCGGCAAGAAGGACGCTTGGCTGAAGCGCGCGAGGTGGTGCGCACTCAGCTCACATTCAAGTTTGGTGAGGTGCCTGACTGGGTAGAAGCGCAGCTTGTGCAAGCCGATCATGACCAGTTGAAAGGCTGGATGCGTGATGTACTGTTCGCCAATCGCCTGGATGATATGTTCAAGCGCTAGCATTCTTACAGCCTGTAAGCCATCGACTGGGTAGTAGGCCTGCGCGTCGAACTGAAAAACGAGGCGATGTTGCTGACGTAACCGATACCCCTTGGCCCGAAAGTGCCAAGGGGTATTTTTTTATGTCTCAGGTGCACTTTGGTGAAATGCGCTTGAAGAGAGGTCTCTGTTTTAAGTGAAATGGTGGTGATAAATAACTAGGATAATATCGTCAGCCGCCGATATTCATCATGTGGCGTTTATATCGATGTAAATCACAGGGAGTGTGAACATATTCTATGAAAGCTTTCTCTATTATCTTGTTACGCATTTTAGCGCTGTATATTGCGCTTAATCCGCTACTTGCCCTAGCGCCGATGCTGTTTGGCCCAGGCTCGACAGAATCATATGACGAGTGGTTAGTCACTCTGATAGCAATGATTGTTATGCCTCTTATTGTCGGCGCTGTACTTTGGCTAGTGGCAGAACCGCTGGCTAATAAAATTCATCCAGCTAATAACGCTGACTCTCAGTCATCACTGCACGAACTAGGCTTAGTCCGTGCAGGTAGTTTTCTGATAGGTGTTTATCTCACTTTGCAACATATTGGCACAGCGATTAGTCAGTGGATCTGGTCAGGTAGTATTGCCTATGGTTCTCTCGTCGTCATTGCTCTTGGTGTGGGCTTGATAGTGGGAGTCAATTTTATCGGTGAGCTATATAAGAAGATAAAGTATGCGGGCAGTGGTTTGTAAGTGCTAAATATAGGTAATCACTGTGCTGTAGAGCATAAGATCAGGCAAAAGCTTAACCATGCCTACTGCTATGATTCGACCATTCTACCCAAGCGTTACCGAGTGTGTGCTGGGCATCTGGCTAGAAGTCCCCACTGTCGATCTTTCGGTTGGCTTTGCCTTGGGTTTTAAACTCGCTATTTCTAGGAGGTCATGTGGCACTTCGCGCAATTTTGCTAGATCACGATGGGACGATCGTCAGTTCTGAACATATCCATTTTCAAATGTGGATACCTATTCTGAGCCAATATGGCGTTGAATTGTCCGAGCAGCAGTACAGAGCCCACTATGCAGGCTTACCAACGAGTGCCAATGCCGTGGATTTGGTGCAGAGGTTTGGAATTGATGTGTCCCCAGATCAACTTATAGAAGCGAAGAACGCCGCGACGCAGGACTACCTTGCTAGCCAGTCATTCCCGTTAATGCCTGGTGTACGAGAGGCGATTGCTTACTTCCACAGTGCGGGTTTGAAGCTGGCAGTGGTGACAGGCGCTAGTGCAAATGGTGTTCAAAAAACGCTGCAGGCCAATGAGTTTGAAGATAAGTTCTTGACGGTTGTATCTAACGATGATGTCCGAAACAGCAAGCCCGCGCCTGAATGCTATCTTCTGGCTCTGCAACGGCTTGGCGTTGCTGCGGATGAAAGCCTCGCCATTGAAGATACACAACATGGTCTTGAAGCCGCCTTTCGGGCTGGCATAAGCTGCTTGGCACTACCCACGGAAATGTCTCAACAGCAAAACTTTCATTCAGCGACAGCGGTGCTTAGTGGCATGGCTGAAGCCGTTGAGTATATACGCCATACCTATGGCATAGAGAGCAGCTCTGCGCCTGTTTAAATCGAACGCCTAAGGTAAGGACTTTCTACGCCAGAGCTGGCTAGCCATCCGTTGAAGCGCTGTTTGTCAGGAGAGCATAAATGCACTTTCAAGCCATTCCGATTATGCGGATTTTTGATGAATCTAAAGCCAAGGCGTTCTATCTTGAGTTTTTGGGGATGTCGCTTGATTGGGAGCATCGCTTCGAAGCAGACTTTCCTGTCTATATGCAGGTATCCCGAGGTGACCTAGTTTTTCATCTCAGTGAACATTCTGGGGATTGCTCCCCCGGCGCTAAAACGTTTGTGAATACTGATGATCTTGAAGGCTTGTACCGCGAGATTCTATCCCGGGGTTACAAGTTTAGCCGCCCGGAAATAACCACGGCTCCGTGGGGCGATAGAGTGTTTGAAGTGGTCGATCCGTTTTCCAACAGAATATTGTTCAATGAGCCTACCGCGGCCTAGCGCTGGCCGGCATCACAGGAGCAGCTGTCATGGGGGCTAACGGTAAAGGAGTTTGCGATGAAAGGCACATGTCTTTGCGGTTCCATCGAAGTGACTGCACCTAACCACGAGCAGATCAGCGTTTGTCATTGCTCACTATGTCGGCGCTGGTCGGGCGGGCCTATGTTCGCCGTGCATTGCGGTGGTCCGGTAGAGTTCTCTGGCGCTGAGCCTGTTGCTTACCGCTCGTCTGATTGGGCAGAGCGGGGCTTCTGTGCAATCTGTGGGACGCACCTGTTCTATCATCTGCTTCCCAGCAATGAGTATATTCTCCCAGCAGGCCTGTTCCAGGAGCAGACGTTCCAACTCACCAGCGAAATATTTATTGATGAGAAGCCCGACTATTACGAGCTTAATAACCAGACTGAGAAAATGACCGGACAGCAGGTCTTCGAGCAATTTGCGCCGGATTAATTTAGGTGGCTCGATGTTTCTGATCCCTTTCAACCAGTGTCGATACTGGCATCAAAGATCAAACCAAAAACGCCTTGGCTTTTTTTCAGCCATGGCGTTTATTTTTCTAACGTTTACCCAACTCTTCGCTTAACGCTTCTTCCTTGCCTGCTTTTTATCAGTACTGGCTGGCGCGTTTTGCTTTGCGCTGCTGTCGCCAGGAAAATGAGCGCGTACCAGCTCCAGCAGACCTTGTGTTGAGGTGTCGAAGTCGGCGGCGTTGGTGTCGATGCGTTCGCTGATTTCACCGGCAATGCGTTTGCCAAGCTGCACGCCCCACTGATCAAACGAGTTGATGTTCCAGATAACGCCTTGCACAAACACCTTGTGCTCGTAGAGGGCAATCAGCGCGCCTAGGTTTTTGGGCGTTAGCTCGTCCAGCAGCAGCGTGCTGGAAGGGCGGTTGCCGGGGCAGCTATAGGGGTCGTGTTGGCTAAGTTCTTTGCTGTTCCCTTGGCTACCTTCCATAAAGGCGTTGGCCTGGGCGAGCATATTGGTCAGCAAGGCGAAGTGGTGGTCTTCCACGCCGGGCTCGGGTTTCAGCGAGGCAATAAAATCGATTGGCACGTAGCGGGTGCCCTGGTGTAGTAGCTGGAAGAAAGCGTGCTGACCGTTAGAGCCGGTTTGCCCCCAAACAATCGGACCGGTTTTGTAGTTAACCGAGTGGCCGAAAATATCGACTGACTTGCCGTTAGACTCCATATCCAACTGTTGCAGGAACGAAGGTAGTTGGTTCAAGGCTTGGTCGTAGGGCACGATGGCCTGGGTTTCGGCACCAACAAAGTTAATGTACCAGATACCAATCAATGCCATCAGAACTGGCATATTCTGCGCGAAGGGCGCTTCGATAAAGTGGCGGTCCATCTCATGAGCGCCTTCTAGCAGCTCGATAAAACCTTCAAAACCAACTGAAAGCGCAATCGGCAGCCCGATAGATGACCACATGGAGTAGCGGCCACCGACCCAAGCCCAGAACTCGAACACATTCTCTTCACGAATGCCGAACTCCATCGCCGCTTTGCGGTTGGTGGAAGCAGCAATAAAGTGGGCACCGACATCGGCGTCTTCTCCGGCATTTTCCAGAAACCAGCGCCGTGCGGTTTTGGCGTTCAGCAGGGTTTCCTGGGTAGAGAAGGTTTTGGTGGAAACGATAAACAGCGTGGTCGCCGGGTCTAGTCGTGAAAGTACCTTCTGAATATGGGTGCCATCGACGTTGGAGACGAAGTGGAAGTGCAGTTCCGGGTGGCGGTATTTGAGTAGCGCGCGTACGGCCATGTTGGGGCCAAGGTCTGAGCCACCAATGCCAATATTGACCACGTCTTTGATGCGTTGACCGTTATAGCCTTTCCACTCACCGTTTCTAACCGCTTCTGAGAACTGCTTGATTTGTTCCCGGGTGCGGTTGATTTCCGGCATCACATCGTTGCCGTCTACATGCACCGGTTCATCGCTTAAATTGCGCAGTGCGGTGTGGAGTACCGGGCGATTTTCGGTGACATTGATAATATCGCCAGAGAACATCTGTGCACGACGTTGAACCAGGGCAGAGTGGTCGGCCAACTCAATTAGTTTGGCGAGTACCTCATCAGAGACGTGATGTTTGGAGTAATCCAGGAACAGGCCGCCCACCCGTAGGCTCATTTTTTCAAAGCGCTGCGGGTCATTGGTGAAGTAATCACGAATGCGGTCGTTGGCGGTTTTGTCGCGCAGGCGTTCAAGTGCCTGCCAAGTAACGCTGCGAGTGAGTTGAAACATAGAAGGCGGTCCTGTTGTTTTAGATCATTATTAAGTGACGAACGCTCTATTGCTGGCTCGTGCTTTGTACTATTTACGGCTCTATTTAGGTAAAAATACTACATAAAACCCCGATTTAAGCAACTGTTAAGCGATTTTGGGTTAAAAAATTAGTAATAAACCGTTGATGGTGTGGCGTTGAGGAGGGAGGTGTGTCGCAAAATAGACGCTGAGCAGGCGGTAGCCTGCCCAGCGCTGAGGTTCAAGCGTTTAGCTGGTGACGGCGACGTGAGCGGCGCCGCGTTTGATAAAGGCATAGCCTAAACCGGTTACCAGCGAGCCGATGATAATCGCGCCAAGATAGAGTAGTGCAGGAGTGATAGCGTTGGGAATCAGCAGAACAAAGATACCCCCGTGAGGTGCCATTAGTTTCGCGCCTACCAGCATGGAAAGCGCACCGGTGATCGCACCGCCCACCATGCACGCGGGGATAACCCGCAACGGGTCTTTCGCCGCGAAGGGAATGGCGCCTTCACTAATAAAGCAAAAGCCGAGTACAAACGAAGCTTTGCCTGCCTCCCGCTCTGGTTCGGAAAATTTATTGCGCGCTACGAAACTGGCAATACCCATGCCAATCGCTGGCACCATGCCTGCCGCCATAATGGCTGCCATTGGGCCGTAGGTTTCTGAAGCCAACAAGCCCACGCCGAAGGTATAGGCTGCTTTATTGACGGGGCCGCCCAAATCGAAGCACATCATGGCGCCCAATAGAATGCCCAGCAGCACTGCGTTAGTAGAACCCATCGAGGCCAGGAAGCTGGTCAGCGCATTCAGCAATGCAGCGACAGGCTCGCCAATCACATAGATCATCGTCAGGCCGGTGACCAGGCTGGCCACCAGCGGGATAATCAGAATAGGCTTGAGCGATTCAACGCTGGAGGGCAGCTTAACGTAGCGGGTAACCGCTAGGGCCACGTAGCCTGATAGGAAGCCTGCCAAAATGCCGCCGATGAACCCGGAGCCAATGTCTGCCGCCAACATGCCGCCAATCATACCTGGAGCAATACCGGGGCGGTCGGCGATGGAGTAGGCAATGTAACCCGCCAGCACCGGAATCATTAGCGCGAAGGCGGTGCCGCCGCCAATTTGCATAAGCGCAGCGGCCAGTGTGCCTTCCTGCTCAAAGGCTTCAATGCCGAACACAAACGACAGCGCAATCAGCAAGCCGCCCGCTACCACCATGGGCAACATGAACGACACGCCAGTGAGTAGGTGCTTATAAACGCCTTTCTCTTTAACACTCTTATTGGCGTTGCTCGAAGCGCTGTTGGCGTTTTCTACGCTAGCATCAACAAGAGCAGCTTCCAGCGTGGGACGTGGCTTTTTTAGCGCATTGCCGGTTGAGGTTCGGTAGATGCGCTTACCTGCAAACCGCGCTGGGTCAACGTCGATATCGCAGGCCAGTACGACCACATCGGCGTCGGCGATCTCTTGTTCGGTTAAATGATCCTGAGCGCCCACTGAGCCTTGAGTTTCCACACGAATGGTATGCCCCATGGCTTTGCCTGCTTCGGCTAGCGCTTCAGCGGCCATAAAGGTATGGGCAACACCAGTGGGGCAAGCGGTAACAGCGACAATCTTCTTGCTACCCGTATTGCTCGCCGGAGTGTCAGCAGCGGTAGGGGTGGCAGGAGCAGTGTAAATCGGTGCTTCACGCTTAGCTTGAGCTAAAAAGGCGCTGGGGTCGGGCAGGGCGCTGGCAATCGGCGCCTGGAAAAGTCGTTTGCCTTCAAAACGTTCTGGGGCAGGAACGTGATCGGCGGCCACCACAATTAAATCGGCATTAGCAATTTGCTCGGCGGTGGCAGCCTGCAGCGGCGCAATCTCGCCGTGCATTTCCACATGGGCGCTCCAGCCCATCCGCGTGGCCGCTTGTTCAAGGCGCTTGGCGGCCAGAAAGGTGGTCGCCATACCGCTGGGGCAGGCGGTAATTAGAATCAGGTTCATCGCGTGGCTCCCTCGGTGATGGTGTCGTCAAGACGCCGTACCAAAGTCTGTTGTTGGAGTAAGTCAAAGTCGTCAGCGTGGGAGGTGCCCACGCCGACGTGGCGAACCGCTTCGGCAGAGAGTGCCGTTGCGAAGCGAAGGGTGTCTTGTGGAGCGAAGTCGCTGAGCAGCCCATGGAGCATGCCAGCCACAAAGGTATCGCCCGCACAAACGCTATTGGTGGCGTTTACGCTAGGTGGGGTGGATTGCCAAGTGCCCTGTGAACTAGCCCATAAAACGCCCTCTGAGCCTGCGGAAATCAGGGCGTGCTCTATGCCGCTGGCGTGCAGTCGCTCGGCGGCGAGCTGGCGCTGTTGATGTGAATCTAGCGCGCTGCCAGCCCAGTCAGCGAGTTCCGTTTCGTTAGGTTTCACAGCCGCAGGCTGAGCAGCAATGGCGGTCAGCAGTGCCGGGCCACTAGTATCTATCCAAAGTGGTACGCCATAGCTTTTTAGGGTGGCCAGTAGTTCAGCAAACAGCGGCTGATCGATACCCGGTGGAAGGCTACCGGCAACGACGACCGCTTGGGGCGGAGCGAGGCGCTGAAACAAATCGTCTAGGGTCGTTCGTAAGGCATCTAGATGGGCAGCCTCAATCGGCATGCCGGGGCCGTTGATGTCGGTCACGCGGCCGCTCTGCTCGGCGAGTTTGGCGTTGATGCGCGTGCTGCCCGGCACCCGCACGAAGGCGTCGATGACGCCGTAACGGGGGAAGGCGAGGCTGAAAGGAGCGTCGTTCTCTTCGCCCAAAAAGCCGCTCACGATGACCTCGTGGCCCAGGCTTGCCAATACCCGCGCGACGTTCACCCCTTTACCTGCGGCCTCCAGCTGCGCGCTAGTGGGGCGGTTGACGTGTCCCAGCGTCAGCGCCTCCAGGTTGAAGGCGAGATCCAGCGCGGGGTTGAGCGTAATACAGACCACGCGTGCCATTAGCGGGCCTCCAGGGCGTCGCGGACGTCGTCGCTGGTAGCTTGGCTCAGCGCCAACTGGGCACTAGCCTGGGCTTGGGCAAGATCAAATTCACGCAGGCGAGCTTTGACTAGCGGAATTTGTCGCGCACTGACGGAAAGCTCATCAACGCCTAACCCTACCAGGACTGGCACGGCCATGGCGTCCGAGGCAAGCTCGCCGCATACGCCGACCCATTTGCCGTGGGCATGGGCGGCATCGACGGTCATTTGAATCAAACGCAGCACGGCGGGGTGCAGGCCATCGGCTTGGGCAGAAAGTTCTGGGTGACCACGGTCGATGGCTAGGGTGTACTGAGTTAAATCGTTAGTGCCAACGGAGAAGAAGTCGACCTCGGCCGCCAGCGTAGGTGCTAGCAGTGCGCTGGAGGGCACTTCGATCATCACGCCCAGTTGCACATCAGTGGCGCGCTGCTGTGGTGGGATTTCGCTAAGTAGTCGGTCATAGATGACGTTGGCGGCGCGGAATTCAGCAACATCCTTAACCATCGGCAGCATGATGCGTAGCGGGCGGCCGACAGCTGCCATTAGCAGCGCGCGAATCTGGGTTTCCAGCACGTCTGGTTGGGTCAGCGCTAAGCGAATGCCGCGCAGGCCGAGGAAGGGGTTGTCTTCCTGGGGCACTGGCCAGTAGGGCAGCGGCTTGTCGCCGCCGACGTCCAGGGTGCGAGCGACGAGCGGGCGGCCGTCGAGGGCATCGGTGGCTTCACGGTACTCGGCGATTTGCGTGGCGAGATCCGGCGCGCTGGAGTAGGCCATGAACAGGAACTCGGTGCGCAAAAGGCCGACCCCTTCCGCGCCGCGCTCGACCGCATCGGCGGCGTGGGCGGTGTTGCCCAGGTTGGCGGCAACCTCAACCCGGTGGCCGTCGCGAGTTTGCGCCTGTTCGAAGCGTAGCTCCCAGGCGTCCGCTTCACGCTGTTGCTGGTCGAGCAGCTGTTGTTCCGCGCGCTGCAGGCGCTCCTCGGACGGCTGCGAGGTCACGCGGCCACGCTCGCCGTCCAGAATCATTATGCTGCCGTTATGCAGCGCCATGACGGCTTCACCAGCACCGACGACGGCTGGAATACCTAGGGCGCGAGCCAGAATAGCACTGTGTGCGGTGGCGCCGCCGCGCACGGTAAGCAGGCCGCGTACCCGTGAGGTATCCAGGCGGGCAACGTCGGAAGGGCCGATGTCATCCATGACCAGAATATACGGGTGGTCAGGTGGCTCGGGCAGTTGGACATCGCACAATACCCCCAGTACGCGGCGGCCTACGTCGCGCAGGTCAGCGGCGCGCTCGGCCAATAGGCGGTCGGCAAGCATTTCCTGGGCATGGGCGGCGGTTTCAATAGCATTCCACCAACCGGCTTCTGCTGAACGACCTTCACGAATCGCATCAATCGCAGCGTGATGCAGCTCGGGGTCGTCGAGCATCTCTTCGTGCATCGAAAGAATATCGGCCACTTCGCCGCCAGGGGCGTTGTGCACCAGTGCTTGAAGTTGAGCGGCGCCTTCTTTGAGTGCCACTTCCAGGCGACTAATCTCATGTTCGGGGTCGCTGGCGTGTTCAGCATAGTCGAACTGCATCGGGCGAATCACAAACACCGGCGCAATGGCTAAGCCCGGCGAAGCGGCAACGCCGGTGTGGGGCGCATCAGCGACTAACGGCTCAACGGGTTTGCTCGTGTTAGTCACCGACTGGGTATCAAAACCGCCGTCGAACGGCGTTACTTTCTCACCTAGACCGTCTTCAACGGCGGCGGCCACGGTGCTTAGCGCGGCACTTGCCTGGTCGCCTTCGGCAGACAGGATCAGCCACTGACCGCGCCGTGCTCCCAAGCCAATCACTTTGGTCAGGCTGGCGGCAGACACCGTGGAAGCACTGCCTTCTTCAAGGCGTACATTAATCGATATTGATTGCGCGCGGGCGATCTGTACCAGCTGTTTTGCCGGGCGGGCGTGCAGGCCGTGGGGGTTCAAGACGCGCACGCGGCGAGTCTGAGTGTTGGCGGTTTCACCCGCCAGCGTGGCCAGTAGCTGTGCGCTGCTTTTGCCCACCAAACTGTCACTTTCACCGTTCTCCAACATGGCTAGTAGCTGTTCCAGCAGTGGGCGGTGGGCATCGCCACTGGCCGCTAAACAGAACAGTGCGTGGACAGGGTGGCCGCTATGCTCAAGTTTAGGATCGGCTGGCGTGGCAACGCCTAGTGCGGGTTGTGTCACCCCTTGGGTGTGGCTTGCCAACCAAAATCCTTTGCCCAGCCATTGGGGGGAAGCACTGGCGATGGCGCTAATAAAAGCGTTATCAACGCAGCCACTTTGACGCAGCCGAGCGGCAGCGGCCAGGGCGAGTTCTTGAGGGTCGCGAGCGGGGAAGTTAATGCACAGCGTATCGGCATCCATGCGCGGCTCAAGCGCCGGCTTGGAAAGTAAACGCGCTACCTCGACGGCCGAGCTGGCGCTGGCGAGCTGGTTGGCGACGCCTTCGCGGTCTAAGACGTGGGTCAGCTGGCGCAGAATATCCAGGTGCTCATCATTTTGCGCGGCTATCGTCACCAACACATAGACTGTCTGGCCGTCGTGCCACTGAAGTCCTTTGGGGAACTGCAGTACCCTTACACCGGTATGTTTTACGTGCCGACGACTTTCCGGTGTGCCGTGTGGAATGGCAATCGCGTTACCAAGATACGTTGACGACTGCGCTTCACGGGCATGGAGGCCATCACGGTACTCGGCCTCAACTAAACCCGCATCCGTTAGCGCCTTAGCGGCGATGTCGAGTGCAGCTTGCCAGTCGTCCGCATGGCGGTCGAGCAAGATGTCATCTGGGCCGAGAGTTAACATAGGGTTCTCCTGTAAACGCTGTCAGCCTGGGGTAATGTCTGCAGCGTGATCATGCTTAAACGTTGGTCGTAGCGCGTTGGGCTTCGCTGGATGAATCGTGTCATCTATGGTTAGTTGGTTATGCTGAATCGATTCACTTAAAGACACAAGGGTTGTCTTTCTAGACTTTAGTCTGGGTGGGGGGAAACGGCTGATAAACTACACCGGCAACCAGAGGGAGAATTGCATGACACTTGCCGACATTGCCCGGCTTGCGGGCGTATCGCGCACCACGGCGAGCTATGTAATTAATGGCCAGGCCGAGCAACGGCGTATTAGTAATGCCACCATTGAGAAAGTAATGGCGGTAGTCAGACAGCATCGCTATCACATTGACCCGCAGGCAGCGGCGCTGCGTCGTGGGGCAAGTCGGCTGATTGGTTTGATCGTGCCTGACCTTGAAAATATCAGCTATGCGCGGTTGGCGAAACGCTTAGAACGTGGCGCAAGAGAGCAGGGTTATCAGCTATTGGTGGCTAGCTCTGATGACTGTGTCGATAGTGAGCGCGCCTTAGCGCTAGCGCTCCGCGCGCAGCGCTGTGAGGTGCTTATTACCGCCAGCTGCCTGGACGAAGATGACAGCTTCTATGCTGAGTTGGTGGATGAAGGTTGGTGCGTTGTGGGCATGGACCGTGGGCTTGCGCCGACGCGTTTTGCCAGTGTCGTCAGTAACGATCAAGACGCGGCATATGCGCTAACTCGCTCGGTCATTACGGATAGCACACGGCGGGTGGCGTGGTTAGAAGCGATGCCAAGCTTGTCGATCAGTCGCGAGCGGAGAGTGGGGTTTCAGTCAGCGCTAAAAGATAGCTCTATCGAGCCGGTTTTACTTAGCGGTACGCACTACGAGCGTAGCGAAGGCGCCCGTCTTGCCGCTCAACTGCTGGATGAGAAGGGCGGCGCTGATGCGTTGATCACCGCGTCTTATGTGCTGATGGAAGGGGTATTTGACGTGTTTCTGGAGCGCGGCGGGTTACCAGAGAGTATGCGGTTGGCTACCTTTGGCGACCACCGTTTGCTGGATTTTCTGCCGCAAGCGGTGAATTCAGCGTTGCAAGATTATGATCGCATTGCTGAACTCACCCTGCGTTGCGCCCTGAATGCCATCAATGGCGACTATCAGTGCGGGCAGCAGGTTGTGGCGCGCCACCTGCGTACCCGATAAGCCCCATTGATTCGTTCAGAGCTTGAGTTGTTCAGAGTTTGAGTTGTTAAGCGCTATACCGTGCGGGCTTGAGCCCAGGCCTGTGCATCCGGAATAGACATGTCGTAGCGTTCACTGAGATAGGGCGACGACAGTAAAAAGTCGGCGCTCGCCGCATTACATGCTACCGGCACGTTCCATAGCGCGGCTAAACGCAGCAGCGCTTTGACATCAGGATCGTGGGGTTGAGGAGCAAACGGGTCCCAGAAGAAAATCAGCACGTCTAGCTGTTGTTCGGCAATCCGCGCGCCAATTTGCTGATCACCGCCCAGCGGCCCGCTCATTAAGCCCTCGACCTCAAGACCAAGCGCCTTTTTGAGCCGACCAGCGGTGGTCCCCGTGCCAATAAGAGCGTGCTGGCTGAGCGTTTCCTGCCAGCGTGTTGCCCACTCCAGCATTTCGGTTTTTTTGCCGTCGTGGGCAATTAGCGCAATACGTTTACGCGGTTGCAGCGTACGAACGGCTTGGCGGGGTGGACGTGCGTCGCTCATGGCATGGCTCTCCAGTTAACATTCCGGCTATTTTAGGTCGCGGTTAGGTTTACGCTTCTTCGACGGCCAGCACTTTCATGGTGTTAGTGCCGCCGTGGGCGTTCATGTGGTCGCCGCGGGTAAGAATGACATGATCGCCAGGGTGTGCCAAACCATGCGCTTGGAGTAGCTTGACGGCTTCTTGATTGAGCTCTTTAGGATCCATATGGGTGGTGTCGAAGGGGATCGACACGACGCCGCGGTAAAGCGCCATGCGTCGTTGGGCAATCGGGCTGTGTGCAAGGCCAACAATCGGCAGACCAGAGCGAATGCGTGAAGCAATCAGTGGCGTATAACCTGTCGAGGTCATACAGGCTATGGCGCGTACCCCGGTGAGGTGGTTAGCGGCATACATGGCAGAGAGGGCAATGGTTTCATCAATGCGCTCGAAGCCTTCATGAATACGGTGGCCTGATGACTGAGCAATACGCTCGCGTTCAGCGCCGAGGCATACCCGATCCATCGCTTGAATGGTTTCTACCGGATAGTCACCCGCGGCGGTTTCCGCGGAAAGCATGACAGCGTCGGTGGCATCAAGCACTGCGTTAGCCACGTCGAATACTTCCGCGCGGGTGGGCAGTGGCGACTCAATCATCGATTCCATCATTTGTGTGGCGGTAATGACCGCGCGGTTAAGCGTGCGAGCATGCTTGATGATGCGTTTTTGAGTGCCGATCAGCGCAGCATCGCCAATTTCGACGCCTAAGTCGCCTCGCGCGACCATCACGGCTTCAGAGGCTTCGATAATGCCATCTAGTGTCTCATCATCGGCAACCGCTTCGGCGCGCTCAAGCTTGGCAACCAGACCGATTTCCTTACCTGCTTCGCCGAGCAGGTCGCGCGCTTCTTGCATATCAGCCGCGCTGCGTGGGAACGATACCGCCAGGTAATCCACCCCGATATCGATCGCAGTTTTGAGGTCTTCTTTATCTTTTTCGGTAAGCGCCGGGGCGGATAATCCACCGCCTTGCTTGTTAATGCCTTTGTTATTGGAAAGCTTGCCACCTACGTGAACGCGTGTGTGCACTTCTTGACCAATAATCGAGGTGACGTCCAGCACGACACGGCCATCATCCAGCAGTAGCCGGTCACCAGGGGCGACATCGTCAATCAGCGACTTGTAATCACAGCCAACGCGCTCGGCCGTGCCGCTGTTGGCATCGAGTGCCATGTCGAGCACAAAAGCTTGGCCAATGTCCAAATGAACGGCACCTTCGGCAAAGCGCGCTATACGGATTTTTGGCCCTTGCAGGTCACCCAAGGCGGCAACGCTGCGATTTAGTCGCTGGGCGATCTCGCGTACCTCTTGCAAGCGGCGGCGGTGATCGTCGGCAGCGCCATGGGAGAAATTTAGCCGCACGACATCAACGCCCGCTTTTAGCATGGCTTCCAGCACGCCAGGGCGATCGCTTGCTGGGCCAAGTGTCGCGACAATCTTGGTACGGCGAAGGGGAGTGGGAGAGGTTGGACGAGTCATAAACGTTACTCCTGCTGATCATCTTGGCGGTGATTAATTATTGGACTACGATAGTCTTTTTATAGTAATTTTACTACATATTGGGGTGTTTCTAGTCTTTTTGGCAGTTTTTGAAAGGTGAAAACTGTCCATTAGAAAAATAAATACGTATTTTTAGTAATTTTTTACTGAATGCGCCATCGACTACCACTGCTTGATTGAGGTGCCACTATGACAATAAGAGTTGCTATTAACGGGTTTGGGCGGATTGGTCGTAACGTACTGCGCGGGCTGTACGAAAACAGCTATCGGGATCGTATCCAAGTGGTTGCGATTAATGATTTAGGTGATCCTTCCCTGAACTCGCACCTGCTGCGTCACGATACGGTTCACGGCCATTTTCCATTTGCCGTTGAGCATGATGCCGAAAGTATTCGTGTGGATGGCGACCGTATCGCGATCTTCTCGGAGCGAGACCCTAGCCAGCTTCCTTGGGCATCGATGAACATTGATCTCGTCATGGAGTGCACAGGCTTGTTCACTAAGCGAGAAGCCGCTGCCAAGCATATCGAAGCGGGTGCTAAGCGTGTGTTGATCTCTGCACCCAGCCCCGATGCTGACGCTACTATCGTATATGGCGTTAATGACGATATTTTGACGGCTGAACATACGGTGGTCTCCAATGCGTCGTGCACGACTAACTGCTTGGCGCCTGTCGCCAAAGCGTTAAACGATGCTGTAGGCATTGAAAATGGTTTGATGACCACGGTTCATGCTTACACCAACGATCAGAACCTATCGGATGTTTATCACTCCGACCCTTACCGCGCGCGTAGTGCGACGCATTCGATGATTCCGACCAAAACAGGCGCAGCAGCGGCCGTTGGTTTGGTCTTGCCGGAACTGGCAGGTAAGTTTGATGGGTTAGCCGTACGCGTGCCGGTGATCAACGTTTCCCTGGTAGATTTAACATTTACGGCAAGCCGCGATACCAGCAAAGAAGAGATCAACGCCATTGTTGAAAAAGCAGCGGCGAACTCGTCTGTGCTAGCGGTTAACGCACAGCCGCTGGTGTCTATTGATTTCAATCATGATGCACACTCGTCTACTTTTGATGCCAATCACACCCGTGTGAATGGCCGCCTGGTGAAAATTATGGCGTGGTACGACAACGAGTGGGGCTTCTCCAACCGTATGCTAGATACCGCCCTTGCGATGCAGAAAACGGCCAAATAACAGCTGGCTGACCCTTATGGGCAAGTGTCGCCCAGCAGCAACTCTGTTTTGAGTAGCTGCTGGGTTTTGGGTATCCGTCCTAGAATCATTTTTGCCGCCACGCGGCCTTTGCCCGCACTGTCCTGGCGCACGGTCGTTAAACGCGGTGCTCTATATTGCCCTTCAGCAATGCCATCAAAGCCGGTAATTCTTAGCTCTCCCGGTACGTGAATGCCACGCTGTTCGGCTAGCGTCAGCGCGGTAAGCGCAATACGGTCTGACATGCATAGCAGCAGATCCGGGCGCTGCGTGGCAGGCAGGTCGAGGATTTCTGTGATCACAGGAGAGCACACTTCAAACACGTTCTCTTCGATATTCCATAGTGGGATCTGTTCAGCATCAAAGCCATGTTCGGTGAGTGCAGCATGAAATCCGGCCAGGCGCGCACGGCTGATGGTGCTGCTGTCTGGAAGTAGGGTGTGCTGATTGCTTATTCGGCCGTTGCAATACTCTTTTGTCAGACGAAGATTAACCACCGCAGGCCGCTGTGGACGCGTTTTTAACGCGTGCTGGGCAAGGTGGTAGCTCGCGTCTTGGTCATCGATATGCACAGTCGGACTGCCATCAATGTCGAAATCCACAGACACCAGTGGCCGCTGCGCAGGCAGCTCGCTTAGCAGCTTGTTATTAGGCATCAGGCCGTAAACGATAAAGCCATCGGCAATGTTTGCAGACCCTGGCGGCTGGGAGGCATGGCCTCTGCCAGGCAGTAGCAGCATGGTATGACCATGAGCATCAAGTACTTCAGCGACACCGGATAAAAACTCACTGGCGACAGCATCATTGAGGCTGTAGGTCAGGCTTTCGGCAAGAATAACCGCAACAATGCTGGAGCGCCCGGTGCGTAGACTGCGGGCCTTGGCGTCTGGACCGTTATACCCAAGGCGTTTGGCCTCGCTTAAAATACGATCGCGTAGCAGAGGCGAAAGCTGGTCGGGGCGGTTGAAAGCGTTTGATATTGTCGCAGTGGAAACGCCGAGTTCTGTGGCAAGATCCTTGAGAGTCATTCGACGATGGGCAGTCACGGGTTTCCTATCCTGTTTAATTATTTGGGCGTTATTTTACATCGCAGGCTAATGAATTGAATCTGACGCACAAAAATACGGCCTTGACGTTGTTTCCACTACCGTTGCTATAGAGGTAGTAGCATCAAAGGCCGTTGTTCGCTCAGCAACAGCGCAGTCGATAGCGTTCGTTAAGCCGCAGAGCGTGCCTCAGAAAGCATCAACGCCGCACCACTTTCATCAAATAGATGCACATGCTCAATGTCAGGCACCAGGGATACTTTTTGGCCTTCTTCCCACTTGCTTGGGGCTTCGCTGCGGTGGATAAGCAGTGTATCGCCCTCTTTGGGTTCTAGGTAGACATAGACCTCATTACCCAGGTACTCGACATTGAAAATTTCAAAGCAATTATCGCCCTTGGGTGCCTCTAAACGTAGGTGCTCGGGGCGTATGCCTAAGGTAAGCGAGCTGCCTGTGTGATAGCTATCTGCGGCTTGGGGAAGTGAGACTTCTCCCAAGCCTTTTGCAGTCACCCGGCAACCATCTGTTGAACCGCTGGCAAGCTCCGCGGGCATAAAATTCATCGTCGGTGAACCGATAAAACCGGCGACAAACTTGGTGGCTGGGCGTTGATAAAGTTCATGTGGGCTGCCTACTTGCTCGATATGGCCGCCTTTTAGCACCACGATTTTATCTGCCAGGGTCATTGCTTCGACTTGGTCGTGGGTCACATAAATCATCGTAGAGCCCAGGCGATTGTGCAGCCTAGCGATCTCGTTGCGCATTTGTACTCGCAGCGACGCATCCAGGTTAGAAAGTGGCTCATCAAAAAGCAGAATGCGAGGTTCCCGAGCCATCGCACGGCCCATTGCAACACGCTGGCGCTGACCGCCCGACAGTGCTTTCGGCTTGCGGTGCAACAGGTCTTCAAGCTGCAAAATTTTAGCGGTACTCATTACCCGTTCATGGACCGTCTCTTTGTCTGTTTTGGCAAGCTTCAAGCCAAAGGCCATGTTGTCATAAACGGTCATGTGCGGGTAAAGAGCATACGACTGGAACACCATGCCCACACCACGTTCACGTGGGGGAAGGTCATTGACCAGCGTGTCACCAATGTTTAAGTCACCGTCGGTGATTGACTCAAGACCCGCGATAAGGCGCAGCAGCGTAGATTTGCCACAGCCGGATGGGCCAACAAAGACGACAAATTCACCATCGCCAATGGTCAGGTCAACGTCTTTAATAATGTGATCACGACCAAATACTTTGTTGATCTTTTCAAGCGTAACACTTGCCATGGTTAGCTCCTTGTCGGCCTCAATGCTGCATTCCTCGTATCGGGCCGACTATCGTTATTGAGTGTTGTTATTGAGTATTGCCATTGATGTGACTAAGCAACGTGCATGAAGGCGGCTTGATAGGCGGGCAGCGTCAGCACATTATCTTGACGTGCCGAGGTGAAACCGTGTCCTTCCAGGTCCCCGATAACGCCTAAGGGGAGTGCTGTTTGCAGCTCATTCCCCGTCAGGTTAAAGACACACAGCACTTTGTCTTGGTCATTTTGACGAATAAAGCCCAGTAGCTCCTCGCCAACCTCAATCAGCTGTAAATCACCGTCGAACAGCGCGGAGTGCGCTTGGCGGAAAGCCAGCATCCGGCGCACACCGTTAAGCGTTGAGTCCGGGTTCGTTTGCTGTCGGCTAACCGCCAATGGCAGGTGGCGGTTCTCTACGGGGAGCCATGGCTCAATGGCCGAGAAACCTGCCTGGGTGCCATCGGTCCATGGCATCGGCGTGCGGCACCCGTCTCGGCCTTTAAACTCTGGCCAGAGCACTTTGCCGTAAGGGTCTTGAATGCGCTCGAAGGGCACGTCGGCTTCGGGAAGCCCTAACTCTTCCCCTTGATAAAGGCAGACGCTGCCGCGTAGGGAAAACAGCATGGCGAGCATCACTTTAGGATAAGCAATGGGATCTTCTTCAGCACCCCAGCGTGACGCGCTGCGTTCAACATCATGGTTGGATGTTGCCCAGCAGGGCCAGGCATCGCCCGCTAAGCGCTGAAAGCGCTCAATAACATGACGAATATAGCTGGCGGAGCGTGGCTTATTGAGCAAGTCAAAGGTGTAAGCCATGTGCAGTTTGTCACCGCCTGCGGTGTACTCAGCCATGCGCTCAAGTGGGTTGTCATCGCCTATTTCGCCCACGGTCGTAGTGCCGGGATACTCATCCATCAAGGCGCGTAAGTCTTTTAAGAAATCTACGTTTTCAGGGCGACTAATATCGTAGACATGACGCTGCCACGTGTAGGGGTTAGTCTCCGGGGCGCCCAAGGTTTTGGATTCGCCTTTGGGCACCGGTGGGTTGTCGCGCAGCTCGGTGTCGTGGAAGTAGAAGTTGACGGTATCAAGGCGGAAACCATCAACGCCAAGATCCAGCCAGAAGCGCATGTTGTCTAGCTGTGCCTGACGGGCTTCCGGGTTGTGGAAGTTGACATCCGGCTGGCTGGTCAAAAAGTTGTGTAGATAATACTGCTGACGGCGTGAATCAAAGGTCCAGGCAGGGCCGCCAAAAATAGATAGCCAGTTATTAGGGGGTGTGCCATCGGGCTTAGGGTCTGCCCATACAAACCAATCGGCTTTGGGGTTGGTACGATTCTGGCGGCTCTCTTTAAACCAAGCGTGCTGTTCAGAGGTATGGCTGATGACTTGATCAATCATCACTTTCAGCCCAAGTGAATGGGCCTTGTCGAGCAACGCCTTGAAATCATCCAGGGTGCCAAACATTGGATCAACGTCACGGTAGTCGCTGACGTCATAACCGAAATCCAACATGGGAGACGTAAAGAAAGGCGACAGCCAGACACCATCAACATTCAAAGAAGCGACGTAATCGAGCTTTTCGGTAATGCCTTTCAAGTCACCAATACCGTCGCCACGGCTGTCTAGGAAGCTGCGCGGGTAAATTTGATAGATAACGCCGCCGCGCCACCAGGTCAGGTTGTCTTGCATGAATAAATCCTTAATAAAACGTAAATAACACCCACGCTTAGCCTTTAACTGCGCCCGCAGTTAAGCCTGAAACAATGCGACGTTGGAAAATGATGACCAAGATAACCAGGGGTACGGTGACGACGACCGACGCGGCCATGATTGGCCCCCAAGGCAGCTCGTAGGCGCTACCACCTGACAGCAGGGCAATGGCAACAGGCACGGTGCGCTGTGCATCAGTGAGTGTGAAGGTTAAGGCAAACAGGAACTCATTCCACGCAGCAATAAAGGCGAGCAGGCCAGTGGTTGCCATGGCGGGCCACATTAGCGGTAGGAAGACCTTAGTAATCGTAATCCAGGGCGTAGCGCCATCCATGATGGCGGCTTCTTCCAACTCCATGGGCAGTTCTTTCATGAAGGTGGTAAGTACCCAGACGGTGAAGGGCAGCGTGAAAATGGTGTAGCTCAGAATGAGGCCAGCGGGATTGTTGTAGAGATTTAGTGCGCGAATCACCTCAAACAAGCCTGAGAGCACCGCGACCTGAGGAAACATGGAAACCCCAAGAATGACCAGCATGACGGTCGAGCGACCACGGAAGCGAACCCGGCCCAGCGCGTAGGAGGCGGTGATACCCAGTAGCAGCGCGATGAAAACAACGCTAAATGCTACGACTATTGAGTTAAAAATCGCACGGATAAAGCTCGACTGGCTAAAAATCTGCGCATAGTTGTCCAGGTTCCAATTTGAGGGCCAAAGTTCAACCCGGAAAAGCTCGCTGGAAGGTTTAAGTGAGGTAATGACCGCGTAATAAAATGGGAAAACGGCGTATACCATAATCAGCGCAATTAAGGCCCAAAAGCCGACGCGCTTGGCAATTTTGGCTAACTGACGTTGGTTCATCAGTCACCTCCTAGTTGTATTTTGTTACGGCCTAAATAGAGGTAAGCAACGGTGGCCAGGGCAATAATCAAGAACAACAGGGTAGAGGCGGCACTGCCGTAACCAACATCCTGGAACTCAACCAACTGCTGACGCGCATAGACTGACATCGACATCGTGCTGGTTGAGTTAGACGTCAGTACGTAGATCACGTCGAACACCCGCAGGGCATCTAGAAGGCGGAAAATCACCGCCACCATCAAGGCAGGCGTAATCAGTGGCAGGGTTACTTTGAAGAACACACGCAAGGGATGAATGCCGTCTACTTCTGCGGCTTCGTAGCAATCTTTTGGCAACATTTGTAGGGCGGCTAACACCAGCAGGGCGACAAACGGGATTGTTTTCCAGACATCGACCATGATGACGGCCCACATTGAGTAAGTAGCGCTAGCCGTCCAGGCGATCGGATTGTCGATAATCCCAACCGTCATTAGCAGGTGGTTGATGATGCCGAACTGATCGTTGAGCATCCATGCCCACATTTGGGCAGAAACGATGGTAGGGATTGCCCATGGAATCAGCACTGCCGCGCGAACAATCGTCCGACCCTTAAACTCTGCATTTAGAATCAGCGCCACAATGACACCGAAAATGACTTCTAAAGAGACAGATACCACCGAAAAATAAACAGTATTCCAAACAGATTGCCACCAGACTGGGTCAGCAAGAACCCCGAACCAGCGGCCATTGTCGTAAACCAGATAGTTTTCAAACCCGATTAGATTAGCCGCACCCAGGTCCGACAGTGAGGCATCGGTAAAGCTTAAAAAAAATGTTCGCATTAACGGCCAGCCCGCCACCAACGTTAATGCGATCAGCATGGGAGCCAAGAACAGCCAAGCCGCTTTGACCCGCTGACGGCGTACTTTAGTGCCGCGATGCCGACGCGCTGGCGCTGCGGCTGAGCGCGCCGCCAGGGGCGCGCTGTTGTTAGAAGAGGTCGACATAGGTATCTCCGCGGTTACCAGTTGCGACGCTTCAGGCGGAGTAGATCGCCCTCGAGGTCAGCGACGGCGTCAGCACCCGTTTTAGTGCCCGAAAGCACATCATGGGAAGTGCTGAAAAAGGCATTGCTAACACGGCCATAGGCATCCCCGGTAGGTGCTGACGGACGGGCAACAGCGTTGGTGAAGGTGTTGTAAAGAGTGCCAAAGAAAGGCACGGCTTCCAGTACCTCTTGATCTTGGTAAAGCGCATCGATGGTGGGGTTGTAGGACGCTTGGATGGCGCGACGCTTTTGCTCTTCTTCACCGGCTAAGAAAGCGACCAGGTCAGCGGCGAGCTCGGGATGTTCGCTATAGCGGGATACCGCTAAGTTCCAACCGCCTAAGCCGGCTGCACTTCGACCGTCTTCGCCACCTGCGGGCAATTGGGTGACGCCGACACTGCCACGTACATCGCTATCTTCGCTTTGAGCTAGTGACCAGGCGTATGGCCAGTTGCGCATAAATACGGCATTGCCGCCCTGGAAAACACCACGGGCTTCTTCTTCGGTGTAATTCAGCACGCCTTCCGGAGAGATATCGCCAATCCATGAGGCTGCTAAATCCAGCGCTGCAGCAGCTTTTTCGTTATTGATGGTGACTTCGCCATTCTGATCTACCACGGTGCCGCCACCGAAGCTTGATACCCACTCCAGTGCATTGACGGTAAGTCCTTCATAAGCACGCCCCTGGAAGACAAAACCCTGCATCCGCTCATTGCCTTCCGCGCGCTCGGCATCTTTGATATCACGCGCGATGTCGGTCAGTTCTTGCCACGTAGTAGGTACGTCATGGCCATGTTTCTCCAGCAAGTCTTCGCGGTAATACAGAACACCTGCGTCGGTAAACCAGGGCATCGCAACTAGGCGGCCATCGATAGTGTTGTTGGTGACAATGGTGTCGAAGTGGCCTGCCGCGGCGTCTTCCCCGAGTACTTCGCTTAAATCAAGCAGGTGATTAGCGAGTAGGCCGGGCCAGACAACATCGATCTGCATGACATCAATGTCGCTAGAGTTGGCGGATAAAATTTGTTGGTAGAGTGACAAACGTTCAGTAGATGAGTTTGGCGTTGAAACCACATCGACACTGTGGCCGGTTTTCTCTTCCCAGGCGCTCACACCTTCTTGGCAAAGGGTCAGTTCCGCACCCACAGCGCCACAAGAAATAGTTAACTCAGCCGCTTGGGCAGAACCTGTGGCGCTAGCGAGACTAGCCAAAGCAATGGCAGAAGTGAGTAGTGTCTTTTTCATAGGGCGTTCCTCGGCATTTGTTGTTATGGGTAATGAGTGTTAGAAGCGTTTGTAGCGCCTACTTAAACGATTAAGTAGGTGCCAGTTAGCCGTCTCGTCATGACAAGTTCAATAGCGACTTTTGTCTAATACGATTGAATTGTTTTTTTCTAATCTAAAAATCAGTTTAGACATTGGTCGATAATTAGTGATTTCTTGTTGGTTTACTGCCTCTTAATCGATTAAGTTCTTTCTACCGTTATCTAGCGGGATAAAACGTAGTTGCTTTGCAACATAATCTGCTGGATTCGGTTCGCAGAACAGCGTTTAGCGCCACTCAGTGGGAGAGTCGTTGGGCGTGTTGATGAGCGTGGGCTATCCGTGCGGTAAAACGACAGACTGATGGCTTTGGCTCGAAGGCAAGGAAGGCTTAAACCCGGCTTATTCATGAGGCCGGCCCGAAAACGAAGATAGCGGATGGTATTCTCTTGAGAAATCAGAACGTTCCGGCAAGAATCTGAACCAAGAGAGCCATCCGCTATGGGTGAAAGCCTATCCACCTGGACGCCCTCATGAATAAGGCGGGATGAAATCAATCAGAATTTCGAAATGCAGTACGAAGCTAGCTATCAGTGGATGGACTTAGATCCACAGGGCTACAGTGACCGTAACGCGGTTGATGGTGACTATATGAAGTTCACTATCGCACCGACTTTCAAGCCGGAAGTCGGTGGTTTCTGGAAGCGTCCTGAGATCCGTCTATTCACGACTTACAGCGACTGGGACGAGAGCCTTAATAGCTACGGTGCCAGCTCTTTAGGTAGCGATGGATTTACTGGCGGTGAATTTACCTTTGGCGTACAAAGCGAGGTATGGTTCTAGGCAGAGGCTCTAAGCGTAAGCCGCTGCTCGCTAGCGAAAACTGTTTCTCCAATGCTGATTGCCCGCGATGTATCGCGGGCTTTTTGTTTGCTAAAAGTACTGATATCGGGAGGCGCTGATGTCGTTACTCCAAGAAAAGCTAAAGGCACCGCCGTTGCCGCTTAGTGTAGTGGCCAGGCCACGTCTAAATGATCATTTCGCCTTAAACGAGCGCACCCGCCTGCTGGTGCTGGCAGCGCCCTCGGGTTATGGCAAAACGACACTGCTGGCCGAACGGTTACCCGCGCTGGAGCAGGAGTCCGCTTGGCTACGATTGGATCAGCGTGATAATCAGCCAGCACGCTTTCTAGCCTACTGGCGGGCAGCGTTGAACAAACTGTTCGATGACGTCTATGTGCTTTCGCCTATGGTTGATAATGCTGACTGTATCGAGCAGCTTGAACGCTGGTTGGGAGAGCTACCCGAGCAACGTTCCCCGTGTCGTTTCGTCGTCGATGAATTTGAACACGTGACCCATCCCGATATTTTGGCGGGTGTCGCTCACTGGCTGCGTCATCAGCCGCCTTGGTTGACTTTGACACTGGTGAGCCGCTCGCGACCCGCGCTTGGTTTGGCGAGTTTGCGATTGAGAGGGGAGCTTGAAGAGATCGACCTTCATGGTTTGGCCTTTGACAGCGAAGAAGCACACACCTTGTGTGCCGAACAGCTAAGTTTTCCGCCCACCCGAGTAAGCCTTGAACGTGCCTTGCGTAGAAGTGGTGGCTGGATTGTAGCGCTTAACTGGCTGGTTGAGCGAACCACCACGCGCGCGGGATTTGATGCGCTGGTAGAGCGCTTAAGCGGTGCGCACCCTGATTTTGTCGCTTGGTTTGATGAGCTGCTCGCTGCCGCACTTCCCTCTGAAGAGCGCGAGTTAATGCTTCAGTTGGGGGTGTTAGAGCGTTTTTCGCCCGAGCTAATGGCGCGCCTTTTGGAAGGAGAGCGGTTAACTCAGCGCTTGGAAGCGTTTGAGCAAGCTGGGCTATTCATTGAACGCCCCGACCCGCATAGCCAGTGGTTCCGCTTTCAGCGACTGTTTGGCGAGTATCTTCGCCACCGCCGACACGAGCTTGATTTAGCCACTCAGCGAAGGTTACACCAGCGTGCAAGCCAGGCGTGGTTAGCGCTAAATGATCCGGTCATGGCGCTACGCCAGGCAATCTTAGCCGAGGAGCAAGAGGACGTTGCCAGCTTATTGACCGCGCAGGGTCCTGCATTACTAGCCAGTGGAGCTTATGCGTTATTAGCGCAAGGCTTTGCGCTGCTGGGCGAACCGCGACTTTCAAAACGTCCGGAGCATACGCTGCTCTATGGCTGGGTATCTCATGGGCAATTTCAGTTTGATATCACGGCACGAGTGATCGGATGGATAGAGGCGCAGCTGGATGAGCCCGAATGGCAGGCATTGAGTGCTGAATTTGCTACATTACGTGCCCAATTGGCGATTAACCAGGGTGATGCTGAGCGCGCAGCGCCACTGGCTGAGCAAGCGCTCGCGTCGCCTGCTCGCTATCTGGCGTCAACACCGCTAACCGCCACCGCTATTCTTAGTGAAGCACGCTTTGTTCTGGGCTATCTGGAAGAGTCGCTTCAGCGCGTTAGCGAAGTAGAGCGCCAAGCTCGTCAGCGCAACGATCATCAGCTTCTGCTGTGGTCATACTGTCATCAGTCTGAAACCCTGGTGGCTCAGGGACGCTTGCAGGCCGCCTACGATATTCAAGAGCGCGCCTTTGCGCACCTAGAGCGCGCCGAACTTGAACATTTGCCGGTCGCGGAGTTTTTGTACCGCATTCGCAGCCAGGTGCTTTGGGAATGGCATCGCTTAGACGAAGCCGAGCAGGCTGCGTTGAAGGGTATTGCGGTGTTAGACAATCAAGGTGAGCGCTGGACGCTGCAGTGCCATATTCAGCTCGCTAAAGTCGCCCAGAGCGGGGGAGACCAAGCGCAGTGTGCCGACCACATTCGTAGGCTGCGTAAAATTCTCTCAGAAGGGGATTACCACATTGATTGGGTAGCCAATGCCCATGCAACGCTGTTGGCGTGGTGGCAATCGACACACGATATAGATGCAGTCGAGCGTTGGCGCCAAGAAGCGCCAGAACCACTTACCGAGCATGCCACCAATCACTTTTCCCAGTGCAACGTACGTAACCATGCCCGTGCATTAACACTATTGGGGCGCTACGAAGAGGCTCGCGAACTACTGGATGCCCTTGAAGTCCACACCCAGCGGCTAGGATTAGTGACTGACGCAAATCGCAACCAGCTATGCTTAGCGGCGGTGGCTTGGCATCAGGGGCAAACCGCACAGGCAACTAGCCATATACAGCAGGCACTCAGTTTAGCTTCCCGCACTGCATTGGTAGGCAGCTTTTTACGGATAGGCAAACCACTGGGGGAGCTGCTGTCGACGCTATTGGCAAGTAACAGCTTAGCCCCCCTTGAACAGGCTCGCGCGGAGCGGTTATTGACCTTAGCTGGTCGCCAAAAAGATTTTGGCAGCGCCCGCCGCTTGATGCTGGACGAGACAGTCATTGCCAACATTGTGGCACGGCCCGATGTGCCTGAACTTATCCGCACGTCGCCACTCACTCGCCGAGAGTGGCAAATCTTGGGGCTGATTCATGCTGGGCTCTCTAATGAGCAGATCGCTGAACAGCTATCGGTGGCGCCGACCACCATCAAAACGCATATCCGCAGCCTTTATCAAAAACAGAATATTCGGCGGCGTGATGAAGCCATTGCGCTGGCGGGGCAATTATTGGCGCATATTCAAGGAGAATAAGAGGCGAGTAAACAGTGCTTAAGGGCGGCGGTAGCGGCTACTCCTAACATCTACTCCTAATACCTACTCCTAATACCTACGCCCACTGCTACCTCTAGGGGAGGATTTTATCTTTTGATCAACGCTGCATCATGCCAATCAACAGCTAATGATAAGGACAATATAATGATGCAGGCATCCTCTACTTCCCACTATGTTGGCAGCCAAGGCGCGGACTGGTGGCGCGGCGCAGTGATTTACCAAATTTACCCGCGCAGCTTTATGGATAGCGACGGAAAGGGCGGCCAGCGCGATGGGATTGGTGACTTAAAAGGGGTGATCGATAAGCTGGACTACATTGCCTCGCTAAACGTCGATGCCATTTGGCTGTCGCCGTTTTTTACCTCGCCCATGAAAGACTTCGGCTACGATATTAGCGATTACCGTGGTGTTGACCCGATGTTTGGCACCTTGGAAGACTTTGATCGCCTGGTTGAAGCCGCCCATGCCAGAGGGCTGAAGGTGACGATTGACCAGGTGATGTCACATACCTCTGACCAGCACGCCTGGTTTGAAGAGAGCCGCAAAAGTCGTGATAACCCGAAAGCAGACTGGTATGTTTGGGCCGATCCCAAACCGGATGGTGCGCCACCGACCAACTGGCAGTCGGTGTTTGGTGGTAGCGCCTGGCAGTGGGATACGCGCCGTTGCCAGTACTATCTGCATAACTTCCTGGCCAGTCAGCCGGATCTCAATTTCCGCACTCCCGCCGTGGTGGATGCCATTCTGGAAGAAGCGCGCTTTTGGCTGGAGCGGGGCGTCGATGGCTTCCGTCTTGATGCTGTGAACTTCTGCACCCACGGCGAGCTCAAGGATAATCCTCCGCGTGCAGAAGTAACCGAAAGCTTTTTAGGTGTTCGCCCGGACAATCCCTATGGCTACCAGCTGCATCAGCACGATAAAACCCAGCCGGAAAATGTGGTGTTTTTAGAGCGCCTGCGCGGCCTGCTCGATGAGTACCCTGGCTCGACGAGCGTCGGAGAAGTTGGTGACGATGACGCCCTGGGCGTGATGGCGGAATACTCCCAAGGCGGCAATCGCCTGCACATGTGCTACTCCTTTAACCTGCTGACCGACAAAGCCGACCCTGGTTATTTGCATAAAACGCTCACCGAAATGGAGGCGCGGATTGGCGACGGCTGGCCCTGTTGGGCACTAGGAAATCACGATGTCACCCGCCTTGCCACCCGCTGGCAGGCTGAAGGACAACTGGATAAGCTACGGCTTTATATGGTGTTTTTGCTTACCCAGCGGGGCAGCGTGTGCCTCTACCAAGGTGAAGAACTTGGCTTGCCAGAAGCCGAACTGATGTTTGAGCAGTTGGTTGACCCGGCGGGCATCACCTTTTGGCCTGCCTATAAAGGTCGCGATGGTTGCCGAACGCCACACCCTTGGCAAGCCGACGCGCGACACGCTGGCTTTAGCGATGTCACGCCCTGGCTGCCAGTGCCCGATTCGCACGCCAGCCTCGCCGTTGATCAGCAAGATAATGATGCTGGTTCGTTGCTCAATGCCTACCGTGAGTTTTTAGCGTTTCGCCGCACCTTGCCAGCGCTAGTAAAAGGCCAGGTGCGCTATCACGCCGTGCATGATGAGGTGCTCTGTTTAGAGCGTACCTATCAACACTCACGTCTGCTGATTGCGCTGAATTTTAGCGACCAAACCGTCACTCGCGTGGCACCTAAAAGCGCTGAATCACTGAAGGGTTCGCCTGCTTGGCTAAACGGCGAGTGGCAGGATGGGCAACTGCGGCTACCACCTTACGGCGTGGCGATTGCCTGCTGCCCACAGTCTGAGGAGGATGCACCATGGGACGTTTAACGCTTAGCGGTATTGGTAAATCCTTTGACGGTGTGGAAATCTCCCGGGATATCGATCTTACGATCGAAGATGGCGAGTTTGTGGTCTTCGTTGGCCCCTCTGGCTGCGGAAAATCCACCTTGCTGCGTATGATCGCAGGCCTGGAAGACATCACCGAAGGTGATATGCAGCTTGATGGCCAGCGGATCAATGAGATTCCGCCCCAGGAGCGGGATATCGGCATGGTCTTCCAATCCTATGCGCTTTACCCGCATATGAGCGTGGCGGAAAACATGGCCTTTGGCTTAAAGCTGGCGCGCACTGATAAAGCCGAGATTCGCCGTCGCGTTCAGCATGCCGCTGATATGTTGCACTTGACTGAACTGCTGGAACGCAAACCTAAAGATCTTTCAGGTGGCCAGCGTCAGCGGGTAGCGATTGGCCGTACCTTGGTAAAAGAGCCCGCGGTTTTTTTGTTCGATGAGCCGCTTTCTAATCTGGATGCCGCGCTGCGGGTGGATATGCGGGTGCAAATTGCGGCGCTGCATAAGCGCCTGAACGCCACCATGATCTACGTGACCCACGATCAAGTGGAAGCGATGACGCTGGCTGACCGTATTGTGCTGCTTTCCCGTGGCCGTATCGCCCAGGTCGGCGCGCCGCTTTCGCTCTATCACTTCCCTAAAACCCTTGAAGTGGCCGAGTTCATCGGCTCGCCGCGGATTAATACCTTTCCCGTCACGGTGGTAGATCCAGGCGAGCGTCAAACAGTCGTGCGTCTGCATAGCGGTGATACGCTGACAGTGGCGGTCAATGGCAAGCACCTTCAGTCAGGGGATAGCGCAACGCTTGGGCTGCGGGCAGAAGATTTTGTCGCAGCCGAACAGGCAGAAGCCACGCTGGATGCGACCTTAATGGTGGCGGAAAAGCTGGGTTACGAAACGTTGGCGCATTGGCAGGTAGCAGGCATCGACGTCCCACTTACCCAGCGTTTAGATGGTTTGACCCACCTGGAAGAGGGCCAAACGGTGCGTTTGGGGCTTGCAGGCCAGCATTGCCACCTGTTTGATCACAGTGGCAATGCCTGCCCCCGGCAGGTTGCAGTAGATGGCGTTAGCCAATAATTAATCAGCTGATTTATATACATAAAAAGCGCCTCAAATTTTTTAGGCGCTTTTTTATTAATTATTTTCTATAAAGAGTGCATCCAAAACGTCTCCTCGTGTGTATCCCCTATACAGCCACACTTTGCAGTGGTTGATACAAAACCCAAGGAGACTGAAATGACTATCCAACCTCTTACGCGTGCAGCACTCGCCGCTACCTTGATTGCATCCTTCAGTCACGTTGCGCTGGCCGATATGGCGCCTGCCGACGTTCAAGTGCCTGATGGCAATACCGTCGCTCTGGAAACAGTCGGTGTGGGTGCGATTACCTACATGTGCGAAGCTAAAGGTGACGGTACTATGGGCTGGGTATTCAAAGGCCCCCACGCGGCGCTGAACGACAGTAATGGTGCTCAAGTTGGCAGCTACTACGGCCCGCCTGCTACTTGGGAAGCGTTGGATGGCTCCAAAGTTACCGGCACTCAGTTGGCAACTGCCGCGAATGGTGATGGCAATATCCCGTTGCAGCTCGTTGAAGCGAATCCTGCGGAAGGTGAGGGCGCAATGACTGGCGTTAGCTATATTCAACGCCTGAATACTCAGGGTGGTGTCGCACCAGATGTGGCTTGCGATGATGGCCACGACGGTGCCACCGCAGTCGTCACCTATCAAGCAGATTATATTTTCTGGACTGCTAACTGATTCCAAGAACGAATTTGAAGAACGCACTTTGCAGTGCCGCTAGACACTCGCTTAGCGGGTGTCTAGCGGCTATGCTTGCTGGGAAAATGCGGCGACAGGCTCGGCGCATCACCAGGGAGCTAGCCTGTGTCTGAGATAGGTGTATCCACGATAGCTAACGACTTCGATTATGCTGATGTACTTGCCCGCTGCGCGCGTGGTTAGCAAGCGGCGCTACATCAGCTTTATCGTCAAGAGGGTGCCAGACTGCTTGGCGTTGTCATGCGCATTGTGAAAGACCGCGGCATGGCTGAGGATATTGTCCACGATGCTTGCCTGAACATCTGGCAGCGTGCCGATAGTTTCGACCCCGAACGGGGCTCTGCCCGCACCTGGATATTCAGTATTGCCCGCCACTTAGCCTTAAACGCAATTCGCCAGCGCGACCGAGAAATCAGGGTGGATATCAACGACCCAGGCGAGCTAGCCGACGATGACACCTACCAACAGTCATTATCGACAACGGCGGAAGCTTTTGACTGGCAGACTGGCCAACAGATGGATGAGTGCCTGCAGCAATTGGAAACCGAGCGCCGCAACTGTGTGCTACATGCCTACGTGGATGGGTTAAGTCATGCCGAGATTTCTGCACACACTGGCGCGCCGCTAGGCACTGTTAAAGCCTGGATTAAGCGAAGTTTGCTTCGCCTGCGGGAGTGTATGTCATGATGCGTTCAAACGAAAATGATGACCTTTATGCACTTGCAGGGGAGTACGTATTGGGTTCGTTACCCATCGCTGAGCGAGAAGCCTTTGAGGCACGTTTAGCCAACGACTCAAAATTACAGACCATCGTGGCTGACTGGGAAGAGCAGTTTTTCCCCTACACCGCGATCGTTGATCCTGTTACCCCATCAGATTATTTATGGCCGCGTATAGAGCGCAGCATGCACGCCGCATCGAAAAGATCAGCAGGTGTTCCTAGGGCGGCACCAACGCCACGCCGTTTGGTGCACAGCTTACCATTTTGGCGCGCCGCTACCGGCCTTGGTTTGGCTGCCGCGGTGACCATGGGCGTGATATTGACCAATGTCTCTACTGCACCAACAACGCCGGAATATATGGTGGTGCTGTTAGCGCCACAAACTCAATCAGCCGGGTGGGTCGTACAGGCCGCCAACCGCCAGGAAATTCAACTGATCCCGTTGGGCACTTTTGAAGTGCCCGAAGGAAAAGCACTGGAGTTCTGGACCAAGGCAGATGATTGGCAAGCGCCGGTTTCACTTGGCCTAGTAGAACCAGGGCAACCGTTGCGCCTGCGTTTAGACCAGTTACCGCCGCTTGAGGATAATCAGCTCTTTGAGCTCACTCTAGAAGAGGAAACCGGTTCGCCCACCGGTTTACCAACTGGCCCGATAGAGTTTATTGGCCGCGCGGTGGAGATTTAGCCCGCTTGAAAAAAACCGGCCCCATCAAAATAGAGCCGGTGACGAGCAAGGTGCTCAAGCGAGGAAGCGGGAGTGCTGCACTTATGGGTTAAATCCAGGAAGTTAGCCTTTGACCCCCCCCAGCGGTTAAGCCGCCAATAATCCAGCGCTGGCAGATCAAGAATGCGACGGTAATGGGCAGGCCGGAAAGCACTGCAGCAGCGGCAAAGTTGCCCCAGCGCTGGTTGTGGTCGGCAAGGTATTGTTGGGCACCTACCGCCAGGGTGAGCTTGTGCTCATCCACCAGCAGTACTGAGGCCATGGGGTATTCCATGATGCTCATCACAAAAGCCAGAATGAAAACCACCATCAGAATGGGAATCGACAGCGGTAGCAGAATGTAGCGGAACGCCTGCCAAGTGCTGGCGCCATCGACCATCGCCGCTTCTTCCAACGAGCCATCAATCGACTCAAAGTAGCCTTTTATGGTCCAGATATGCAGCGCGACCGCGCCCAGTGATGCCACGATCAGCGCGCCGTGGGTGTTGATGCCTAACCAGCCAACAAACTGCCCCAGCCGATCAAACAGGGCGTAAAGTGCCACGAGCGACAGCACGGCTGGAAACATCTGAAAAATCAGCATGCCTTTCAAAAGCGGTTCTTTGCCTTTAAAGCGCATGCGTGCGAAAGCGTAAGCGCTCGTCGTTGCTAACATTAGAATTAGCACCGAAGAAACCACCGCCACTTTTATCGAGTTCCATAGCCACAGCAGCACGGGAAAGGGCGGTTGAACAATACTGCCATCCGGGCGTTCCCAGGGAATTCCCAGTGCTAGCGACCAGTGTTCCAACGAGAAATTCTCAGGAATCAAGCTGCCAGAGGCAAAGTTACCCTCGCGAAATGAGATTGAAATCACCAACAACAGCGGGAAGACAATCAGCGAAACGAAGCAGATCAGTGCAAGGTGTGCGCCCAAGCGGCGCGCACCCACAGAGCGGGGTTGAACCATGGCCATGAGTAACCTCCTAAACCTTAACCTTGGAAAGGCGCAAATTGAGCAACGACATACCCGCGACCAAGAGGAAAATAAGCGTTGCGATGGCGGCTGCCAGCCCAAAATTCTGTCCAGCATCCTGGAAGGCAATACGATAGGTGTAGCTGACCAAGAGATCGGTGGTGCCTGCTGGTGTGCTGGCGCCCAAAATGTCAGGGTTGCCGCCGGTTAATAGTGCAATTAGCACAAAGTTATTGAAGTTAAATGCAAAGGCAGCAATTAACAGCGGGGTTAGCGGTTTAATAATCAGGGGCAGGGTAATTTTGAACAAGTTGGTAATTGGGCCGCCGCCATCGACCGCCGAGGCTTCGTAGAGATCTTGGGGGATGGCTTGGATTAGCCCCATGCACAGCAGCAACATATAGGGGTAGCCCAACCAGGTATTAACAATCAGCAGCATGGAGCGCGCCAGCCACGGGTCGGTAAACCACTCTGGCCGAACACCAAACAGCGTGTCCAGGATCATATTCACTTCACCGAAATGCTGATTAAACATGCCTTTAAAAATCAGGATGGAGATAAAGGCGGGCACGGCGTAGGGCAGGATTAACAGCGTGCGATAAACGGCTTTGCCCTTGAGTTGGTCCCACTGCAACAGTGACGCCAAGACAAAGCCAACGGCCAGGGTGAAGACCACCGTCAGTGCGGCAAATACAAAGGTCCACACAAAGATCTGCATGAAGGGACCACGAATGTCGGGATCGGTGAATATCTTCGTATAGTTGGTAAACCCTACATTAACAGGCCATCCCGGCGTGATGCTTTCGCCGTTATCAGCGACAAAAAATCCGATAGCGGGGTCGGGGGTAAGAACGCGGTCATCGCGGCGATCATAAAGCGCGCCGTCTTCACGTGCTTCATAGCGATCTACCATAGGAGCAAACTGGCGTAACCCTGCCATACGCAGCTCCGCGCCATCAGGTGTCCGCAGCCTAAGCCCTTGCAGAGAATCACGTGCCTGAATAATAGCGCGCATTTCCAGTGGCTCTTGGGCAGGCGAAGCGTCTACTGCCTGAATACCTATTTGACGGGTCTCTTGATTGGCTAAGTTGAGCGGTGAAGAAACGAAACGCTGGGTCGTGTCTGCCTCACTGTTTTCCAGGTATAAGCGGACAAGCTCACCTGCTTGGTAAAGCGTTAGCTCAAACGCGTTGCCTTCCTGTTGATAGGTTTGGCTCATCAGCTGGCCGCGCACGCGCTCTTCCGATAGCAGGTTGCTTGAGCTGTAATTACTAAAGCTAATGCCGATGGTGTAAAGCAGCGGGAAAATAACAAATACGCCCAGCCCCGCCACGGCAGGAAAAATATACCGGTGGCTCATTAACGTGCGTTTGGTAAACACCACGCCCAGCGAGGCGCCCAGCACTAGAAAGAGCAGCGCGAACATCCACTGGCCATTAAGGTGAAAGGCGACTACCAGCCATAACAGCGCGATTACCAAGGTGGCAATGACGCAGCGAAGTGTCCAGCGGGTGTAACGTTCGGTGAGATGGCGAGAGCGGTGGCGGGGAAGGCCACGAGAGGTGTTAGTGGTATACATAGTGACATCCTGAAAGCTGCCCGGTGGCATTGGCTACCGGGCAGAAGGGCAGAAAAAGCTTACTGGCGCATACGCCGCGCAGCGGCATCCAGCGCTTCTTGGGGCGATTGGCGTCCACTGCCGATGTTTTGCAGGGCGGGCTCCATGGCTGCCCAGAAAGCACCCATTTCAGGAATATTTGGCATGGGCATACCGACTTCGGCATTTTCAAGCGTCGCGGCAATGTTAGGGTTATCAGCAAGCTCAGCCTGATAATCTATATGAGCAACCGCTCCCAGTGAGCCGTCGCTGTTGAATGTGTGCATGCCCTGTTCACTAAGCAGGTAGTTTTCTAAAAACTCCACGGCGAGAAAATCATTGGGTGTGGCGGAGTTAATCATTGCCGTCATCACGCCAAACATGGGTTTAGCACGTTCATCCCCCACTTTCGGCAGTAACGCGACGCCGTAGTCAATTCCGCTACGCTCCAGGTTCGGCCAGGCCCATGGGCCGCTAATCATGGTAGCCACTTCGCCCTGGTTAAAGCGAGTGTCCATCAAGTTGTAATCAGTGCCACGGGGTAGTACACCGCTTTCGATCAGCTCAACTAGCAGTTCTGCCCCTTGTAAGGCACCTTCGTTGTTAACGCCTATATCGCTGACGTCATAGCCGCTGTCAGTCTGCTTGAAAGGGTAGCCGCCGTTGGCCGCTAGCAGGGTCCAGCCGTAATACGGCTCACTGTAATCAAATAGGATGGCCTTTTTGCCGTCTTGAGAGAGCGTTTCGTCAAGCTCCATCAGTTCAGCAAAGCTTTCTGGCGGTGTTTCTACCAAGGCTTTGTTGTAAATGAGGCCCAGTGACTCTACCGAAATCGGGTAGCCGTAGGTTTCACCATTCCACAGCGCAGCTTCCCAGGTAAAGTCGTAAAACGCCTCGCGGAAGCTGTCACTTGGGGCGACTTGTTTCAATAAGCCGCTTTGTGCCCACTCGCCCATGCGGTCGTGAGCCCAGATGACGATGTCCGGCCCCTGGCCACTTCCCGCCGCTTGCTGAAAGCGATCGGTAAGGTTATCGGGAAATACCACCTCAACTTCGATGCCTGTTTCTTCAAGAAACTGCTCGGCAACTGCGCGAATGCCTTCTTGACCTTTATTATCACCCATCCAGATAGTCAGGCGGTCGTCCTCAAACGCAACGGCGGGAAGGGCGGCACTGGCAGCCAGCGTGGCGGCTAACAGTGGCATCATAATGGGGCGATACGTTGCCATAATGTAAATACCTCACTGTTGTTGTCGTAGATTGTTGTTGTCGTAGAGGGCTGCGAGCATGTTGATGAGCAGCGCTTTAGTCAGTGCCAGCGTCGCCAATTACGCGCAACGTCACCTCATCCTCAAGGGGCGTAGCGATGGCGTATCCAAGGGGCGTAGAGTGGAATGAAAGGTAACAATAAAGCGGTATAACGTTAGGTGTCGGTATCGGTACTGCTCAGAGACGGCACTACTCAACGAGAGACGTAAATAACGTGAAAAGACGTAATTGGGGAGGCAATGCTATTTTTTTGTAGTAAAATTACATGTAATGTTGCGTATAATGCCCGATATCAGATAGATTTTAGGTAATCTAACTACATTAGATATTAGATCATCTAATTATAAATAGGAGCTGAGATGAGCCAGTCACATTCCCCGCTGGGCGATCAGAAACACGCTATCGATTTAGCGCTGTTTGGGGCGCTGGGCGATCTTGCGATGCGCAAGCTGTTTCCTGCGCTTTATCACCTTGACCGTGAGGGCTTAATGCCCGCAAGCACGCGGATTATGGGGCTGGCACGTCAAGCGCATGACACCACTGCATTCCGCCAATTGGTAAGCGGCGCGCTGCAAAAGCGGCTAAAAAAAGATGAGCAGGATAAAGAGAGTCTCGAGCGTTTTCTAAATCGGCTTGACTATTGCCAGCTGGATTTCAAAAAAGCTGAGGGTTTTGAGCAAATACGTGAATGGCGCGAAGGCTCTGATCGCCCCATGGTGGTTTATTTATCCGTTGGCGCAATGATCTACGGCGATATTTGCCGCAACCTTGAGGCGAGTGGCAGCCTGGATGAGCAAACGCGGGTCATCGTTGAGAAGCCCATCGGCTACGATCTAGTGTCATCAGAAGAAGTTAACGACGCTATTGGGGCCGTTTTTCCTGAGTCGCGTATTTACCGTATTGACCACTATTTAGGTAAAGAAACGGTACAGAACCTGATTGCGCTGCGCTTTGCTAACCCGTTGTTCGGGACGCAATGGAATCAGAACCATATTTCCCATGTAGAAATTACCGTTGCAGAAAAGGTCGGCATTGAAGGGCGCTGGGGCTACTTCGATGATGCCGGGCAGCTTCGCGATATGGTGCAAAACCACTTGCTCCAATTGCTATGTTTGATTGCCATGGATCCGCCTTCCAACCTGGATGCCGACGCGATTCGTGATGAGAAAGTAAAAGTGCTGAAAGCCCTAAAGCCGTTTACCGGTGAAGCGCTGGGGCGTGATGTAGTCCGTGGGCAATATACCGCGGGCACCAACGATGGTCAGCCGGTACCCGGCTACCTGGAAGAAGAAGGGGCGAATACCCAGAGCCAGACCGAAACCTTTGTGGCAATGAAAACCGAGGTTTCAAATTGGCGCTGGGCGGGTGTGCCGTTCTACCTGCGTACCGGTAAGCGCATGCCTGAAAAACTGTCCCAAATCGTGATCCACTTCCGCCAGCAGCCGCACTATATTTTTGATCCTGATCAGCGGGGGATTGCGTCTAACAAGCTGATCATTCGCCTGCAGCCGGATGAAGGGATCGCGCTTCAGGTGCTCACCAAAGACAGCGGTTTGCATAAAGGCATGCGCCTGCGCCCTGGCCCGTTGCACCTGGACTTTAACAGCGCGTTCCCCAAATCACGTATCCCAGATGCCTATGAGCGCTTGCTACTGGAAGTCATGAAAGGCCAACAGTATCTGTTCGTGCGCCGTGACGAAGTTGAGCACGCTTGGCGTTGGTGCGACCAGCTCATCGACGGTTGGAAAGCCCGCGAAACCCCGCCGCGCCGTTACCCAGCAGGCTCTTGGGGGCCAGTCGCCTCCATCGCCATGATTACCCAAGATGGCCGCAGTTGGTACGAGGATTATTAATATGAGCGAAGCACGTCAGGCGCTAGCACAACAGCTGGCAGAAGCGGTCTTCCAGGCATTGGCCGAAGACTTGAGTCGCCAAGAACGCGCGCTACTAGTCGTCTCGGGTGGCTCTACGCCGGTGCCATTTTTTAAAGCGCTGGCAGCCAAACCGCTGCCTTGGGAGCGCATTGATATCACGTTGGCCGACGAACGCTGGGTGGATGAGGAAAGTAGCGATAGCAATGCCAAGCTGGTGCGCGAAAACCTGCTTCAAGGAGCGGCTGCGAACGCCAACTTCGTACCGCTAACCTCGGATGCCTCGACGCCGGAAGAAGGGGTTGATGAGGTTGCCAAACGCACGGCATCTCTGCCTTGGCCCGCCAGCGTTGTGATCTTGGGAATGGGCGGCGATGGCCATACGGCGTCGCTGTTCCCCGACAGCCTAGAACTAGGTTTAGCGCTCTCTACCGATGAGCCGCTTGTCGCGGTACGCACGCCTAGTCAGCCGCAGCCGCGTATTACCTTCTCAGCAGATCGCCTGCATCAGGCGCATCGACATATTTTACATATTACTGGCGATGATAAGCGCAGCGTATTGGCAAACGCCATGAATGGTGATGATGTCCGTAAGCTACCTATTCGCGCGTTTTTATCTTGCCCGTTAGCGATCTACTGGGCGCCGTAACGCCTGGGCTTTCGCCAATAAACGTTTGCCAGTAACACCTGCTTGGAGACTCACTGATGACAATCGATAAACAGTTACCCTCAACACGTACTGCCGAGCTTGACAGCATTTGCTTAAAGGCTGAGGTCATTCCGGTGATTACCGTTGAGCGTCTTGAAGATGCGGTACCGCTAGGTCGCGCCTTGGTTGAAGGTGGCTTAAGCGTGTTGGAAATTACCTTGCGTACCGACTGCGCGCTGGAAGCAATTAAACGCATGAAAGAAGCGCTGCCGGGAGCCAGCATCGGTGTAGGTACCGTGTTAACGCCCGCGCAATACCGCCAAGCTGAACAGGTGGGGGCGGATTTTGTGGTGACCCCTGGCGCGACAGAAGCACTTTATCGCTATGGCGTAGAGAGCCCGGTGCCGATGTTGCCCGGCGTATCAACGATCTCTGAGCTGATGACAGGCTGGCAGTACGGCTATCGCCGCTTCAAGTTTTTCCCGGCTGAGTCCAGTGGTGGTGCCAAAGCCATTAAAGCCTTTGGCGCGCCGATTCCCGAAGCACGTTTTTGCCCAACCGGCGGTATCACGGTTGATAACGCTGAAACCTACCTGTCACTACCCAATGTTATGTGTGTAGGCGGTTCTTGGCTAACGCCGAAAGCCATGGTTGAAGCAGAGGATTGGGACGGTATTCGCGAACTAGCCCGTCAGGCCGCTGAGCGTTTTCACCACTAACGAATATGATGTAAATCGACACGAGCACTCTCGTTACTTGCCTCACTGATATCGGGTTGTGTGGGTAAGTCATTTGCCCGAGCATATTGCCATGCTCGGGCTTTTTTATGGTGCGCCAGGCATCGCGCTATCGGCGCGACTTTTCCCAGCGCGTGGCGAGTAGTGCCGTGATGGCACACAGTAATGCACTCTGGCCCATACTATTTAGCCAACTGCTGGCTCCGAGTCCTACTCCTATTAGCAGGTAGTAGCCCAGGCCGAATAGGGCGCCAGCGCTGCCCAACTGCTGCTGGTAGTTTTTAAGTGCTCGGCTGAGGATATTGGGAATAGCCACCGCAAACGCTGCTGCTATACCCATCATCGGTAACAGGAATAGCCAGGAAGATTGCAGGGTGTAGACACCTAGGGCGCTGACCACCGCTAGTTGACAGGCTCGGACGATAAGTTGGTGAGGGCTTCCGCCATTCTTAAGTAGCGTCTTGTTGGCATAGCTGCCAAGGATGCTGCCGATTGCCAGCGCTACTCCGCTGTAACCGAACGCCTGCGCGCTCAGTCCAAGCCGATCAAATAGAAATGGGCCCTGTAGATAATAGCCAAACAGCAGTACGTTAAAGCAGGCTACCAGAATGACATCGCGCCATAGCGCAGTGTCTTTCACCATCTGCTTTCCTAGCGTGACTAGGTCAACAGGCACCTGTGCCTGACGGGTTTCTGGCAGTATTTTAGCGGTGATGGCAAGCAGCAGGAGTGCTAGCACAAGCAGTGCGCTGAACACTGCCTGATGACCACCAAAGCTGACCAACTGCCCGCCAGCAAATAGACCGACCACCGGACTAAGTGCGATACCCATTCCCATGTAAGAGAAAATCTGCGCCAGTTTCGCTCCCTGCCAACGGTCACGCAAGATTGTCTGGCAGACCACAGAGCCGGTCGCCGCGCCAAAGGCGCTTAGCGCTCGGGCTAGCAGTAGCCAATGAAAACCGGGAGCGTAGATAGCAATGCCGGAACCGAGTGCGTAGCACCCCAGCCCAAGCAGCATTGCCGAACGACGACCTAGCTTGTCCGCCATCATGCCCCAGAACACTACGCCGAAGGCAAATACTAAAAAATAGCAGGAGAGGGTCAGACCCGCAGTGGAGGCTGATACGCCGAAAAAGCTCGCCATCGACGGTAGTGCAGGGCTGTAGATAGTCTCGACCACCTGGGGGAACATCATCAGTGCCAGGATCAAAAAAAGTAGCGGGTTCATCGTAACGATTCCATGTCTCTTGAAACGTGGTGCTAGCTTACTTAGTCTTGTGTTGCTCAAATAACGTTATTCAAACTAAATATGTCGAAAATAAGACAGTGGCGCTGATCAACCAGCAGCAGTCTTTTAACCCGGACTTGGTAGTCGGCAACGTGGTGGGAATTGCCGCCGAGGTCGGTCGTCATGATTCAGGTATGCACAGTCACGCCAAAGGGCAGCTGTTGTATGCCCCACGTGGGTGTATGCGCATTGTGCTGGATGGTCAGCGATGCGTGCTGCCGCCAACTCGGGCGGCGTGGATCCCTGCTGGGGTTAAGCATCAGGCGATGATGACCAATGTGGTGTCATATCGCTCCGTCTACTTCAGCCTCGAGGTGTCTCAGTTACTTGGCCAGGAGGTGAAAGTGGTCGTGGTGAATGAGCTTTTGCGCGCACTGATCGAACGTATGGCCTGGTGGCCTTGGGATATAACGGATGTTAATACGCACAACACGCTGGCGTTGTTTATAGAAGAGATGCAGCAGGCTGAGCGTGAGTCGCTGCAACTGACGCTACCGTTACACCCGCGTTTGAAAGCGTTGGTTGAACGCTGGAGCCCTGAGGGGACGTTGCCGCCGACTCTAATCTCGCTTGCAGGAGAGTTCGGTGCTAGTGCTAAGACGGTTAGCCGGATTTTTTGCCGTGAAACCGGGATGAGCTACCAGGCCTGGCGCCAGCAGTGGCGGCTGCTTGCCGCTATCGAACTGTTATCAATGCAACGTCAGGTTAACGATGTGGCTTACCTGCTGGGCTTCTCTTCGGACAGCGCCTTTATTCATTTCTTCCGTCAGCACACAGGGATGACGCCACTGAAGTATATGCAAGGGCAGTGGGAGGCTGAGCCTGGCAGGCTCACTGTTGATAGCGCTTGAAGAACCTCTCGTGCCATGTCGACGTTTGAGTCTTTGAATCATCGCTAAGATCGACCTGGCTAGCTCAATCTCTATTCAGTGCCATCGAGGAAGTGCAGGAATAGGCAGCGTGATGGTTTTTTGTTAATTTTTCCCTTGTTTATCCTCCTTTAGCCGAGCTTTCGTACTAAACCTAGAGCCGGGAAGAAAAAAGCGTGATAGCCTCAACTTAATCGATTAAGTTAGGGTTTTTTACATTGAATCTCGTCAAATTTACTCCTCTTAGGCCAACGCTGCATTTTACGCCGCCTACTGGCTGGATGAATGACCCCAACGGGCTTGTATATTTTGAAGGGGAGTATCATCTCTTTTATCAATACCATCCCCACGATACGGTATGGGGGCCCATGCACTGGGGGCATGCGGTAAGCACCGATCTTTGCCGTTGGGAACACTTACCTATTGCACTGATGCCAGACGCCCAAGGGGCGTGTTTTTCAGGTAGTGCCATCGTGGATGAGCATGATGTGACGGGTCTGTTTGATGGCCAACCGGGGCTGCTGGCGTTTTATACCTGCCACCGAGTGCTTTCCGATGACCCTGAAGATTATGAGCAGTCACAGTGTTTGGCTTATAGCCGCGACAAGGGGCGCACTTGGCATCAATACGCCAATAACCCCGTGCTACCCGCGCCAGGGTTTAAAGATTTTCGCGACCCAAAAGTGTTGTGGCATGCCGCTACCCAGCGTTGGGTAATGGCGCTGGCTTGTGGTCAGGAAATTCATTTTTATACCTCGCAAAACCTATTGGACTGGCAGTTTGCCAGTGCGTTTGGCGAGGGCCACGGTGCGCATACTCAGCATCCCTGGGAGTGCCCCGATTTGTTCGAGCTGCCAGTGGAAGGCGCTAGCAATGGGCAGCTATCTAGCCGCTGGGTATTAATCGTTGGCATTGGGGCTACGCCAGATAATGCCTTTGGCTCGTTCACGCAATATTTTGTGGGCGAGTTCGACGGCCAGCGTTTTACTAACGACCACTCGCCTGATGACGTCATGATGATGGACGAAGGGCGTGACTTTTATGCCGTGCAGAGCTGGTCGAATACTTCGGGGCGCCGTTTAGCCGTGGCTTGGCTGAATAATTGGCAGTATGCCAATCATGCGCCTGAATCTGGCTGGCGGGGAATGATGAGTCTGCCCAGAGAGTTAACCCTGCGTGCGACATCGAGCGGCATTCAGCTTTGCCAACGTATCGCCAGCGAGTGCCATGAGGCGCTGACAGCCGTACCGCATACTATCCCGCCACAGGCGATGCTGGGTGTTGGGCAATATAGCGTCTTAACCTCGTTGCCACCGGTAAGCCGTGGTGTGCTTGAACTGACCTTAACGGCTGGCAGCCGAATAGCGTTGTCGCTCCAGCAGGGAGATCATCAACAGCTTACTCTTGAAGCGGGAGAAGAGGGCGTTGCACTTCGCTACACGCGTAACGGCGTGAACGGACAAGCAGCTTTCGATGACCATTTCGCCTGTGACCATGCAGCGGGCAGCGTTGATGGTTTAACGATCACGCTAGTGTGGTGGTGTGATCATGGCTCGCTGGAGATCCTGGTGAACGGTGATACGCAACAACGAGCGATTACCCAGGTGAGCTTTACAACTCAAACCTCAGGCTCGATTGAGGTCAACGTCTTGGAAGGCAGCGCAGGGTTGCTCGGTGGCAGTGTGGTATCGAGTAAAGGTGCGGTAGCGCATTAGTAGGATTTAGCGTGTAATTACATAGTTAAGGGGCGTGCTGTTGCACGCCCTTTTTTGCTACAGACGTTACGTATTTCTTAGCGCTTCAATATCACTATGGGTCGGCAGTGCGGCGTAGGCGCCTGGGCGTGTCACTGCGTGAGCACCACAGCGGCAGGCAATATCCACCGCGCGGGTTAGAAAGGCACTGTCCTGGTACCAGTTCTCATCAATGCCGTGCCGTGAAAGCTCAGCCAGCAGGCCGCCAATAAATGCATCACCGCCAGCCGTGGTGTCAACAGCGGTCACTTTAGGTGGCGTGATGGTGTGGTCAAGGCCAACACCTTTCAGCACCACCTTGTTAGGGCCATCGGTGATTAAAATTACTTTTACCCCGGCGGCTAGTCGCTGAGATAGCCACGCTTCCTGAGAATGTTCGCCACGCAGATAGTCAAGCTCCTCCAGTGAGACTTTAACGAGCTCGGCGCTATCCAATAGCTCGGTTACCAGCCAGAGGTCGGCTGATCCTTCGGCCCACAGATTGTGGCGGAGGTTGGCATCCACGCTGACCAAACAGCCCGCGCGCTTTGCCATAGCGGCAATCGCTAAAGTGGTATCGGCAATCTCAGGGTCAGTCAAACTGTTGCTGCATAAGTGAACAATCGCCGGTTGTTCAAACACGCCGTGAGGCAGGTGCTCTAAGCGATAAAGCAGGTCGGCCGCCGGCGGGCGATAAAAATCAAACGTGCGCTCGCCGCTACTATCCCGGGAAACAAACGCCAGCGCGGTGCGTGCTTCTTTGGTCAACACCACACCCTGAGTATCCACGCCATGGCTTTTCAGTTCACGAATCAGGAAGTGGCCAAACGTATCGTCGCCCACCATGCCTAAAAACTGGCTGGGTACGTTAAGTCGGGCACAGGCAACCGCGACGTTAGCAGGCGCGCCGCCCGCGTAAGGCGTGAAGGTTTCTTGGCCGGTGTCATCGCCTAAGCGGCTGGACAACATATCAACCAAGGCTTCACCGAAAGCAATCACCGGCGTCATAAGTTATTCCTTGTCATTATATTATTAATTGATCCAGGGGTTACGCGACGCAGTGGCCTCGCGCGGCCTCTAACAGCTCGTACCATGTCTCTCTTGAGAGCGTCTCAGGCCCGTCGAGCATGTCAGCAATACGCTCAGGCTTCACGCTGCCCACTACGGGAATCGGCCGACTAGGCAGTGACCGTAGCCAAGCCAGCGCTAACGCGTTAGGGGTGCCGTTTTGCACTCGGGCAATGCGGTTAAGAACGTTACCAACGTCGCCTTGCATGAGTGTACCGCCCGCTAGTGGTGACCAGGCCATCGGCGCATGGCCGTCGGCACATAGATCATCAAAGCTGCCATCAAACAGGGGGGCGTTATGGCTAATGGAAAGTTCGATTTGGTTGGCACGTAAAGAGTGGTGCATGGCGTTTTGCAGCCTACGCCACTGACTTGGCAAATGGTTAGAAATGCCCACAGCGCCAATTTTGCCTGCATCGATAGCGTCATCAAGGGCGCGGCCAGTTGCTTCTGCGTTCATTAATAAGTCAGGGCGATGAATTAAAAAGTGATCAAGCCGCTCGACGCTAAGGCGGTTAAGTGCATTGTCAATGGAGCGGCATAGATAACCCGGGCTGGCGTTATAGTGCTTTATCTTGCCAGAGCCGAGGGCTGGGTTATCGTTGGCGATGCTCGCTTTGGTCACCACCTTAAGCCGTTTTGACAGTCCGGGGCGCGTGTTTAGCGCGTGACCAAACAGCGTCTCGCACGCACCGTTCCCGTAAATGTCGGCATGGTCGAACCAGTGCAACCCCTGCTCGATACGGGCTTCGATCCAGTCGGCAAGATAGCTCGCCTGGTGCATCTCTGGTGCTTCATGCAGACGCATCATGCCGAGAACAAAAGGCACATCGAAGGTGTGAGCAGGCATGGACATTCCTAATAAGTTAAAAGACTTCTTCGTTATGCAGTGCTTCGGCGGCACCGAGCAGCCCTGTCCACGGGTGAGTCACAATCCACACGGGAATATCGGCGTTATACGCGCCCATCCGACCTTTGTTCACAAAGCTATTACGCAGTTCGGATTTGGGTAGCCACTCCAGTAGGCGCGGTAAAATCCCGCCGCATAGATAAACGCCGCCTCTAGCTCCCATTGTTAGGGTCGCGTCGCCGCATACATCGCCGAGGATTTTTAAAAAGCGCAGTAGGCTGGCGGTGGCGATAGAGTCACCCTGGTTGGCGGCTTGGGTAACCTCGGCTGGCGTCGTGCAGCTAGGCGTTTGCTCGTTCAGAGCACAATGGGCCTGATACAGCTCCAGTAAGCCCTGGCCGCATAAAATACGTTCTACGCTGACCCGTTGGTAGCGCTGTAGAAAAACATCCAGCAGCGCTCGCTCGGTGCTGTCAGTGGGGGCGAACGTGACGTGGCCGCCCTCGGTGGGAAGCGGTATCCAGGCGTGTTGGCCGGGAAAAACGCCAGCAACGCCCAGACCTGTACCGGGGCCAATCACCAAGCGGGTAGAGTGAGACTGAGCCACACCTGCTTGCACTTCCACCAGGTTGTCGGTGTCCACATGGGGTACGCCCAGAGCCTGTGCGGTAAAATCATTAATCACTTTAAACAGCGATAGGTTCAGCGTCTGCTGAACATCGCTTTTCATAAAATCCCAGTGATTATTGGTCATATTGACCCGCTCGGCGTGAACCGGGCAGGCAAACGCCAAACAGGCTTCCACCGGTGCATTTTCCCCAGTGGCGCCCACGCGCTCCAGGTAGTCCTGAATCGCGTCGATGACCCCAGGGTAGTCCGCGCAGGGAAGATTAATAATATCGTGGGGCGTCACCTCACCTGGCGTGACGAGCGCCAGGCGGGCATTGGTACCGCCAATATCACCAATTAAGGCCGGTCGCATTAGGCATCCTCTTGAAGAATCTGGCCCTGTTGGCGAGCGAGATCATCGGCTTCAAAGCCGCCCAGCGAGCCTGCGCCTTCTTCGCCACGCATGGCCAGGTGGCGGAAGCCGCTAAACAGTTCGCGGCCTAGGCCAACGTGGTAGTGGTCCAAATTCGCCACTACGCGCTCGCGATCGGCCCAGGTAGCCGCCTCTACTTTGGCTTCCAGCGTACCTGCGTTGGCGTCCAGGCGCACAATGTCGCCGTCGCGCAGTTTCGATAGCGGGCCACCGTCCAGTGCTTCTGGGCTGATGTGAATCGCTGCGGGCACTTTACCTGACGCGCCAGACATACGGCCATCAGTCACCAGTGCCACTTTGAAGCCACGGTCCTGCAGTACGCCCAGGAACGGCGTCAGTTTGTGAAGTTCCGGCATGCCATTGGCTTTTGGCCCCTGGAAGCGCACCACAACGATGACATCGCGATCTAAGTCGCCGGATTCAAACGCAGCCTTCATTTCGTTCTGGTCGGCGAAGATTTTCACCGGGGCTTCTACTACACGATGTTCGTCGGCAACGGCGGATACTTTGATCACGCCGCGTCCCAGGTTGCCTTTCATTACTGTTAGGCCGCCAGTCGCTGCGAAGGGGGTAGCGACTGGGCGTAAAACGTTTTCATCTAAGCTGCTTTCTGGGCCTTCGCGCCAAACCACTTTGCCATTTTCCAGGAAGGGCTCTTGTGTGTAGGCCGTCAGGTCGGTGCCGAACACCGTCGGGATATCGCCGTGCAGCAAGCCAGCGCCCAGCAGTTCGCGGAACAGGTAACTCATGCCGCCTGCCGCCTGGAAGTGGTTAATGTCTGCTTGGCCGTTAGGGTATACCTGCATCAGGCTGGGCGTTACGGCGGAGAGATCGGTGAAGTCGTCCCAGTTCAGCGTAATGCCCGACGCAGCGGCCATGGCAATCAAATGCATCGTATGGTTGGTTGAACCGCCAGATGCCAATAAACCTACCACCGCGTTGACGATGGCGCGTTCGTCGATCTGCTTATAGAAAGGGCGGTAGTCGCCGCCAGGTTCAGTGTTGCGAATAGCCTGTTCGGTCGCGTAGCGGGTCAGGGCTTCGCGCATTTCCGTGCCTGGGTTCACAAACGAGGTGCCTGGCAGGTGAAGCCCCATCACTTCCATCATCAGCTGGTTTGAGTTGGCAGTGCCGTAGAAGGTGCAGGTGCCAGGGCTGTGATAGGAGTCAGACTCCGCTTGCAGCAGTTCTTCGCGGCCCACTTTGCCTTCTGCGTATAGCTGACGGATGCGCGCTTTCTCTTTGTTCGGTAGGCCGCTGGGCATTGGTCCGGCGGGTACGAACATGGCAGGCAGGTGACCAAAGCGTGCCGCTGCGATAAACAGACCAGGGATAATCTTGTCGCATACGCCCAGATAAAGGGCAGCATCAAACATGTTGTGTGAAAGCCCAACCGCAGCAGCCATCGCAATCACGTCGCGGGAAAACAGCGACAGTTCCATGCCCGGCTGCCCTTGGGTAACCCCATCACACATGGCAGGAACACCACCGGCAAACTGGGCGGTTGAGCCCATGGCGCTAGCAGCGGCTTTGATGGTTTCCGGAAAGGTTTCAAACGGCTGGTGGGCCGACAGCATATCGTTGTAAGAAGAAATGATCCCCAAGTTGGCGCTGTTCATTAGCTTTAGGGAGTCTTTCTCTTGGGGGCTACAGGCGGCAAAGCCGTGGGCCAGGTTACCGCAGGATAGCTCTGCACGGTGCACACCACGCTTATGCTGGTCCGCCATGCGTTGCTCATAGAGAGCACGCCGCTCAGCAGAGCGCTCACGAATGCGTTGGGTAACCTCAGCAACGGTAGGATTTAAAGTAGCGGGTGTTGAGCTCGGCATAGAGACCTCTGCATGGTAGAGACGGTGAGTCAAGTTTGTAGTTATTTTACATCTTTTTGTGTCGATATAAGAGACTTTACGGCAATAAAAACCATATTTGTAGTTTTATTACCCCTGATTAATAGCAACTATCGTCGTAAATGATGATGCTTTTATGAACATTACAGCTAACAGGGCAATCCATCCCCGGAAGGGGTTGTTGCGTGTTGAAGCAGCTTAAAGCGCAAGTATAGCAGCCGCGCTTTTGCTACCATCTGGCGCAAAATGAATTCGATTGCTGCCCTGGAGCTGCTATGCATCCCATCGTTAACCAAGTCACGCCACTTGATAGCCACACTGGCGCATTAACGCTTCGCTATATTGATACGCTCACTAAGCCGCCGGGCAGCCTCGGCCAGTTAGAGGCATTGGCCGTTACGCTTAGTGAGATCACTGGTGAATGTCAGCCAAGCATCACGCCACCGGCGATCATTGTCTTTGCTGCTGATCACGGGGTTGCTGAAGAGGGCGTTTCGGCCTTTCCACAAGAAGTGACGGCGCAAATGATGGCTAACTTTGCCCATGGCGGGGCGGCGATCAATGTCTTTGCCAGACAAATTGGTGCCCAGATTGAGGTTGTGGATGTTGGTGTTGCGTCACCGCTGGCAATGCCTAGCGTGATTGATGCCAAAGTGCGCGCGGGCACCGCCAATATGGTGCTTGAAGATGCCATGAGCCGTGACGAAGCGCTGGCTGCGTTACAGGTAGGCTGCGAAGCCGTTGAGCGAGCCGTTCAGGCGGGCGCGAAATGTATTATTGCTGGTGAAATGGGTATTGCTAATACCACGGCAAGCAGCGCCATGCTGGCGGCGCTAACCGGTAAGCCAGTGGCCCAATTAGTGGGCGCTGGCACCGGTATTAACAGCGCCCAGCAGGCCCATAAAGTAGCGGTGATCGAGCGGGCGCTAAAGGTACGCCAAGCCAATGCCGAAGACCCCATGGAGGTGCTAACCAAGCTCGGCGGGTTAGAGATTGCTGCCATGACAGGGGCTTATTTGGCCTCGGCGGCAAACCGATTGCCTGCCATTGTGGATGGCTTTATTGCTACGGTAGCCGCCCTGACGGCCTGCCGTTTATGTCCGGCGGTACGTGGTTATTTGATTTTTGGGCATCGCTCTGAAGAGCCCGGCCATGCCACGGCTCTTGAGGCACTTGATGCATCGCCGCTGTTAGCCTTGGGAATGCGTCTGGGAGAAGGCAGTGGCGCGGCATTGGCGTTTCCGTTATTGCAGGCCGCCGCCGCGATGCTCAGTGAGATGGCCACTTTTGCCGATGCGGGTATTCACGATAATAGTGCGCCATGACTGGGGGCGTCATGTATGGCGAGATCGTTATTGTTGCACTGGCGATTGTCATCGACTTAGTCGTTGGTGACCCGCGTTCGTTGCCGCACCCAGTGGTCATAATAGGGCGTGCCATCAGCGTACTTGAGCAGCGCTGGAACCAGGGAAGTGACAAGCGCCGTCGACTCCTGGGTTTTTTACTCACCGCCACCATTGTGCTGGGCACGTTTAGCCTCGCTTGGCTGAGTTTGGAACTACTGACTTGGGTGCACCCTTGGCTTGGGCTAGCTGCTGAGCTTTGGTTGCTGGCGACAACGCTGGCCATAAAAGGCTTGGCGGAAGCGGGGCGCGCCATTGCCGTGCCGCTGGCTAACGGTGATTTAGTATCGGCACGAAAGGCACTTTCCATGGTGGTGGGGCGTGATACCGAGCAACTGGATGAAGCGGAAATTACCCGTGGTGCGGTGGAAACCATTGCAGAAAATACGGTGGATGGCATCACCTCGCCGCTATTCTTCGCGTTTATCGGCGGTGCGCCGCTGGCGCTGGCTTATAAAGCGATCAACACGCTGGACTCCATGGTGGGGTATCAAAACGAACGCTATAGCGACTTCGGCTATGCCTCGGCGAAGCTCGATGATATAGCTAACTGGCTGCCCGCCAGGCTGACCGCGCTATGCTTGTGGGTTGCCGGGGGGCTGATCAGCTGGCAATCATCGGCGCACTATTGGCGTCGGGCCATGTTGGCTACCTGCCGCGAAGCGCCTCGCCACCCAAGCCCTAATGCGGGGTGGCCAGAAGCCATGGTCGCGAACCTGTTGGGTGTGCAATTGGGCGGCACCAATGTTTATCAGGGTGCGGTTTCTCATCGAGCAACTCTTGGCTCGCCACTGGAAACGCTGACGTGTTCGCATATCAACGCCACAATTAAATTAATGCACGGTGCTTGCCTGCTGTTTTTCTTGTTAATGGCCGTGTTGATGAGTGTATTAACGGGCGTATTAATGGGGTCGGCAGGCGCGGGGATTTCATGGCTATGAGTTGTCAAACCACTGTTCACGAGGCGGCTGATTGGCCAAGCCATGGTGGCCAGGCCGCAGCGCTGCTGAAGCGTTTTGGATTAGCTGCCGATCATGTGATTGACGATGTAAGCGCTAACCTTAACCCGCTTGGGCCACCCGAGTGGCTGGCAAGCTGGCTGGTAACAAGGCTTGGTGGGCTTAGCCGCTATCCCTCGCCGGACTACGCTGCGGCCCGGCAGGCCATTGCGGCGCAAAATGGTGTTCAACCAGCACAAGTACTGCTGACCAATGGTGGGGCGGAGGCGATTTTTCTTGCCGCTGCGCTGCATGCCGGTGGCCGAGCCTTATTATTGGCTCCCAGCTTTGGTGAATATGCCAGAGCCTGTTCTGCCCACCGTATTGAAATGACCGAGCATGTATTGCGCGAGCCGCATTTCGCTTGTGATATGGCCGACCTGCTAGAGAAGGCAGCAAATGCCGACGTGGTGTTTCTGTGTCGTCCGAATAATCCGACTGGCACGCTGATATCCATCAATGCAGTAGAGAGACTGCTAGCGCATACGCAGACTACTGGAACCCAAGTGGTGGTCGACGAAGCATTTATCGATCTATCAATAGACGTCGAGGCGCTGACGCCGCTGCTTAAGCGTTACTGTCACCTAGTGTTGCTACGCTCAATGACCAAGTTTTATACCCTGCCTGGATTGCGCTTAGGCTACGTGCTGGCTGCGGAAAACATAGTAGCTACCATGAGCCGCCATCAACCGCCCTGGAGTGTGAACCATTTTGCCGCTGAGCTGGTGGCACCGCTGTTAGCGGATAGCGAGTTTGCACGGCTCACCCAGCAGTGGCTGGCCAGTGAGCAGCCACGTCTGGGCAAGGCGTTGCAGGCGCTAGGGCTTGAGGTGGTGCCCAGTCACAGTTGCTTTTTCCTTGTGCGGCCAGGTGTTTTACAGCGTGAACGCGGCGTGACCAGCGCAGACCTGTTTGAACGCCTGCTTTATAAAGGACTGCTGGCGAGGCATACCCACAGCTTTAAAGGGCTTGAGGGCAGTTGGTTACGTTTGGCACTGCGTGATGAGGCGACAAACAACCGCTTGCTAAAGGTGCTGCATGATTGTCTTTGTTAGTGGGGGCGCTCGCTCTGGAAAAAGCCAAGTAGCGGAGCAGCGTGTGCTCAGCGCAGCGGGGAACGCCAGCTGCTACTACATTGCCACCGCCAATGTTTATGACGCCGAAATGGCCGACCGGGTATCGCGCCACCAGGCACGCCGGGAAGGCCAATGGGTAACGCTCGAGGCGCCCTTGGCAATTGACCAAGTGATTGCCCAAGTACCCGATCACCACGCGGTGCTACTCGATTGTTTAACTCTCTGGGCAGGACAAGTGTTGTTTGGCGCTGAGCCAAATGAAGAATTCAGTGATGAGCAAGGCCTAGCGCTGTTGGGTCGCTGCCTGGATGATGCACAGGCACGGGGGCTGACATTGGTAATTGTGTCGAACGATCTCAACGAAGAGCTGATTGCTGATCACTCCGCTACCTGGCGCTACGTTGAGTTTATCCAGTGCTTACATCGCTGGTTAGCGCTGGAAGCTGACTCAGTGCTTGAAGTCATCGCGGGCTGTGCCATGGAGTGGAAACGATGAAAAATGCCTTGTTCGGGCTAATACTCGCGCTGCAGTTTCTAACCCGAATTCCACTTCCGATTGCCTGCCCATGGACACCAGCCACCCGTCGCTGGGCAATTCGCGCTTATCCGTTGGTAGGGTTATTAATTGGCAGCGTGCTGGCGTTAAGCGCGCTGCTATTAAGTTTCATAGCGTCACCAGCGCCAATCACTGCGTTGTTACTGCTAAGCCTATGGGTAGCGCTTTCGGGCGGTTTACACCTCGATGGCGTAATGGATCTTGCCGATGCGTTAGGCAGTAACCAACCCCTTGAGCGGCGTTGGGAAATCATGAAGGACGCCCAGATAGGCAGTTTCGGCATCCTGGCATTGCTGTTTTTGCTGGCCTGGAAGGGCGTATTGCTTTGGGCACTGGTGGCTTATCAGGCGCCGCTGTGGTGGCTGGTGGCCGTGCCTGCATTGGGTCGATTGGCTGGTGTCGCACTGCTGATTTTAACTCCCTGCGCTCACAGCAAGGGGCTCGCATGGAGCTGGCAGCAGTCGCTAAGTGTCCGTGATGTTGGCCATGCCTTGCTACCGTTGGTGCTGCTTGGCGCGGTGTCCCCTGCATGGTTTGCCTGGGGAGTGATTATCATCGTGTGGGTGGCAATCGCCAGAAAGGCACTGCTGCGGCTATTTAACGGCATCAATGGCGATATGGTAGGTGCCACCATTGAAGGAGGAGAGCTTTGGTTACTGGTCTTAATGTGGAGTTGGTGGCAGTTCGTCACGGTATCACCGCTTGGAATTTAGAGCGCCGCTACCAAGGGCAGCGCGATATTCCGCTGCTGTTTCCTGATGCAGAAGCCGGGCTGCTGGCGCTGCGAGACGCATTGGCAGAAGAGTGCTTTGACGCTGTTTATTCAAGCGATTTAAACCGCTGTCAGCAAACCCTTGAGTGGTCACAAGCAGCAAAGCCGGGTATGCCGCTGTATCTAGAGCCCCGATTACGGGAGCTGGATTTCGGTGACTATGAAGGCAAAGTTTACGATGAACTAAAAGACTTACCCCATTATCGCGCCTGGATTGATAGCGTGGGTGAGCTGCAAATTCCCGGCGGCGAATCGTCTGGCCAGCTACGTGAGCGTTTAAATGCTTGGCTTGAAGAGGTGGCTAGGCACGCCCGCGAACATCATTATCAAAAAGTGCTGGTCGTTACCCATGGCGGGGTAATACGCGAGTTGCGGCGTCGTTTCGAAACCATTGGCTTTTGGGAAGGCATCGTTCACCAAGCACAAGGACGGCGTTGGCAACTGACGTATCTAAAACGTGAAGATGGTAAAGGAGAGTGGCAATGCAGCTGTTCATCGGCGGTGCCTGCGCAGGTAAGCGCGACGTTGTAACAACACGCTTTCCCAGCGCTGTTTGGTGGCAGCTTTCTCCCGGGCAGCGTTTGCACGAAGTAACCCACATTATGCAGCCTAATGTGCCGCTCGTACTGCACGGTGTGTTTGAGTGGTTAGCGGCAGTGCTGCACTCGGATATGAGCAGCGATACGTCGCGGGCTCTGTGGCGGGGAGATCTGGAGAGCTTGGCCGCTGCCGCACAAGCCCGTGGCGTGACGCTGGTGATCATCATGAATGAGTTAGGGCGAGGAATCGTTCCTATGGCGCAAGACCAGCGCCGCCTGCGCGATTTAAGCGGCTGGTTTAGCCAAGACGTTGCCGCCCAATCCGAGCAGGTCTGGCATGTACGGCATGGGCTCGTGCAGGCGCTTAAGTAGAAGGTTAGGCGGCTGGTTTATGAGGTCGGGCGGTGATATCGATCCCCAGCGCCCGGGTTACCGCTAACATGGTCTTGAGAGTTGGGTTACCCGATTCGCCAAAGGAGCGGTAAAGCTGTTCACGTGACAATCCCGTTTCAGTCGCTAGTTGAGACATGCCTTTCGCTCTGGCGGCAACGCCAACAGCTTTTGCGATGTAGTTGGCATCACCGGTTTCAAAAGCATCTGCAAGAAATATCGCAATGGCTGCTTCGCTATCCAGCGCTGCCGCAGGATCATAATCGTAAAGTCGTTCACTCATGTTTACCTCCACGCCTTAGCAAGGCGATGAGCCGTATCTATATCTTTCTGCTGAGTACTCTTATTACCACCACATAGCAGTAAAATAAATTCATCACCGCGCTGACAAAAGTAGACCCGATAGCCAGGCCCATAATGAATGCGCAGCTCACTGACGCCTTGCCCGACTGGCTGAACATCACCAGACAAACCATTTGCTAAGCGAAAAATGCGCGCGGCAATCGTGGCTTTAGCCCGAGTGTCTTTGAGCTTGCTTTCCCACTTCCGGAAAGTGTCTGTCTGCTTTATGTCAGCCATTTTATTAATGTAGTTTATAAACTACATATTCTGCAATAGCTAAATTGACCAGCCCCTAACAAGTTGCTAGTTTACGCGCACTCTCAGGTGCTGGTGGTGATTACCGCCATCAGTTAAACGGGAAGTTGGTGAACACTTACGTGAATCCAACGCTGCCCCCGCAACGGTGATCGAGATAAGAACGGCTAAAGATGCCACTGTGCTAACGCATGGGAAGGTGGTCGTTCGGAAAGGCAGGATGCCGTTATCTGCTTTTCGCTCGTCAGCCCGGAGACCGGCCTAAGAGGCATGGTTCTAAAGAACCACAACATGCCGAGACGCGGAGGGCGTGCTCAGGGTGATATCGCCAGCTTAGGCTGCTGATCCCCCATCATCCCTCTGCCCGGTCAAAAAAATACGCTGTGCGGGTGAGCACAGTGAGCAAGGGATCTCCTCATGTCTTACCGTTTTCATTCTACCGCCACGCTGGCGGCGTTTGCGATGGCTGCATTACCCATGGCCGTTCAAGCCCAAGCTAACGCACAGCCTGCTGCGAATGCATTAAACCCCGTTGTTGTTACCGCCGCACTAGCCCCGCGTACTGCCAACGACAGCCTGTCCTCAGTGACTGTGCTGGATGAGGCAACGCTACGCCGTCAAGATCCGCTAAGTATTACCGACCTGTTGCGCGGCCAGCCCGGGGTGGATGTTTCCACCAACGGCAGCTTTGGCAAAAACAGCAGCGTGTTTATTCGCGGCAGCGGTAGCGGTCAAAATGTCTTGTTGATCGATGGTATTCGTCTTCGTTCTGCCACGAGTGGTGGGGCTGCTTGGCAGCATCTGGAGCCGCGCATGTTTGATCGCGCCGAAATTGTGCGTGGTCCGCGTGGCAGCCTCTATGGTGCCGACGCGATTGGCGGTGTTATTCAGCTGTTTACTCCCCAAGGTGAAGAACAGGGTCCGCAGCCGCGTATTTCTGTCGGTGGTGGTTCGTTTAATACCCAGCGCCTGAGCGCTGGGATTAGCGGCACAGAGGGCGGCACTCGCTATAGCTTTGCCGCTAGCCACTTCACCACAGACGGTCAACCGATTCGACGTGATGGCGACGATAAGGGCTATGACAACACCACGGCGTTAGCGCGGGTATCTCACACCTTTGAAAGTGGTGCAGAAGCCGGTGTATTGGCGCTCCGTGCCCGTGGTCATAACGAATACGATGGCGGTGAAAACGACTTCGTTCAGCAGGTGGCGGGTATCTATGGCGAGCTGCCGATAACCGATAACTGGCGCAGCCGCTTAACACTTAGCGAATCTCGTGATGAAAGCGATAATATCAATAGCTTTGGTGACTCAGTATTTAACACTAAGGTGAGTACCGCGCGCTGGGAAAATACCTTAACAGCCGGTGCCCATGAGCTGATTGCAGGCGCTGAATACAGCGAAGACCGTGTTAAGAGCACCACGGCCTACGATGAAACTAGCCGTAGCAACGTGGCGGTATTCACCCAAGCCTTGCTCGATTTTGCCCCCTTTACTGTGCAAGCCAGCTTGCGCTTTGATGACAATGAGGCTTACGGCGAAGAAGTCACCGGCAGCGTAGGCGTGGGCTATGACCTAGACGTCCACCACACCTTACGTGCCAACTACGGTACAGCCTTTAACGCACCCACTTACAATCAGCTCTACTACCCAGGCTTTGGTAATCCCGATTTGGAATCTGAAACGTCGCAAAGCATCGAGGTCGGTGTGCGCAGTCAGTATGCCCACTGGTTCTGGGATGCGGCACTCTATCAAACCGATATCGACAACTTGATTGCTGGTCAGGGGTTGCTGTTTAACGTACCCGAAACCCGTATTCGTGGAGCTGAGCTGGCTGCAGGCGTCGAACTCGACGATTGGACGCTAGCCGCTGCGCTGACCTACACCGACCCTGAAAACCGCCTAACCGGTAAACGCCTGCAAAACCGTGCCTCACAAAGTCTTCGCTTAGACGTAGACCGCGAACTTGGCGACTGGTCGGTGGGTGGCTCCTGGATTGCTCAAAACCACCGTTACCGTGATACGCAGAACCAAGATCGCCTCAGCGGTTACGGGCAGGTTAACCTACGTGCAGGTTGGCAGTTTGCTCCGTTATGGAGTGCGCGTGTAACGTTAGAAAACGTGTTGGATCAAGACTACATTACAACGCGTTCGTTTGATGGTGCCGACTATCTTAACGCAGGCCGTGCAGGATTCTTAAGCGTTCACTATGGCCAATAAAACAGCGAATCAGACATTGTTTAAACATCGCGGGGCCACTGGCCCCGCACTGTTATTAAGCCGGCTCATACTAAGCTTATCGATGCTCAGTGGTGTGGTTTCAAACGCCGTATTGGCTGATGACCACAGCCGCTGCGAGATGGATGATCGTAGCCGTAAGGTGTGCCTATATACGCCGGCTCAACGTATTGCCACGCTCTCGCCAGGGGCAACGGAGCTGACCTATGCAGCGGGCGCTGGTGATCAGGTAGTGGCGGTGGTTAGCTACAGTGATTATCCGCCAGAGGCCAAAGACGTTGTGTCTGTTGGCAGCCATACGCGCATTGATTTAGAAGCTTTGGTCGGGTTAGCGCCAGACCTAGTGATCGGCTGGGTAACTGGGAATCCCGCTGAACAGTTGGAAACCCTTGAAGCGTTGGGTATGCCGGTGTTCTATATTGAGCCTAGGAATTTTGAGGGCGTAGCCAGCGCAATTGAGCGTTTGGCGAGGCTGGCTGGCACTGAAAGCGCCGGTCAGGCGGTCGCTGATAATTTCCGGTTGAGGATGGCAGAGCTGGCCGCTCAATATCGTGATCGGGAGCCGGTGCGTACCTTCTATCAGGTGTGGGACGAGCCGTTAATGAGTGTTAATGACGCACATCTTATCGGCCAGGTGATCGAAATCTGTGGCGGTGTAAATGTGTTTGGTGAGCAGGCGCGGCTAGTGCCACGTATCGATGATGAGGCTGTCCTGGCGGCAAACCCTGAAGCGATTGTTGCCGGAGGGATGGGGGAAGAGAATCGCCATTGGTTGACCCACTGGGAGCAGTACTCAAACTTAACGGCGGTTGCCGATGATAATCTCTTTTTTGTACCGCCTTCTTTAATTCAGCGGCCTACTCCACGCTTGATGGAAGGCAGCCAAATTCTCTGCGAGAAGCTTGATATTGCCCGACAAAGACGCGAGCGAGATTAAATGTTAGTACGATTGGGCTTCCCACTAGGCCTGTTGCTGCTGGCGGCACTGGCTTCTCTGATTATCGCCCTTGGTATTGGTAGTGCGCAGCTTTCCCCAGGGCAAGTTTGGCAAGTGGTTCTCGGTCATCTTGGTGATATCGGCCAGGACGAGGGCAATGCGCTGGCGCGTACTATGGTGCTGGAGCTGCGCTTGCCAAGAGCACTTTCGGCTTTTGCTGTCGGTGGATTGTTAGCGGTAGCGGGTGCTCTGATGCAAGTGCTGCTACGTAATCCTCTAGCAGACCCTTATGTACTCGGGCTTTCCGGTGGTGCCTCGATTGGTGCGCTTGCTGCCATGCTGGGGGGGCTGGGCGGATTGGCGATTTCAGGCTCGGCGTTTGGCGGTGCGCTAGTTTCGACGTTATTAGTCTTCGGCTTGGTCCACGGCAGCGGTAGTTGGACCCCTTCGCGGTTACTGCTAACCGGCGTAGTGGTTGCGGCAGGCTGGGGCGCGGTGATCACTTTGATGTTGGCACTGAGCCCTGCTGAGCGGTTACCGGGCATGCTGTATTGGCTAATGGGCGATCTTTCTTACGCGCGAGCACCTTGGTCGCCGCTGCTACTATTGCTGGCTACCTGCGTGATAGTGATGCCCCTTGGACGCAGCTTAAATGTGCTGGCCCGTGGTCCTCAGCAGGCTGCTGCGCTGGGCGTTGCCGTCCGGCCACTTGAGTGGTGCATTTATATCGTCGCCAGTTTGTTAACCGCCGCGGCTGTTACTACGGCGGGTAGCATTGGCTTTGTCGGCTTGGTAGTGCCGCATATGCTGCGCCTATTGTTGGGTAATGATCAGCGGTTAATCTTACCGGCCTGTGCACTGGCTGGAGGGACTCTACTCATGCTGGCCGATACACTGGCGCGCACAATGATCGCGCCGGAACAGCTGCCGGTAGGAGTGATTACCGCACTATTAGGTGTACCGACGTTCCTCTTTCTGCTTTATCGGAGCCGCTGATGAGCCGTTTGGTTACCCAAGACCTGATCATCAACGTGCCGGGAAGAGGCGATGGCACGGCGCTGAATATTGCCATCGAACCAGGGCAGGTATGGGGCGTGCTTGGCCCTAACGGTGCAGGTAAAACGACGCTGCTGCACACTTTGGCAGGGCTGAACGCGCCGCGCTCCGGGCAAGTGCTGCTGGGGGAGCAGCCCCTTGAGACACTGAGCAGGCGGCAAGTTGCGCAAATGTTGGGAGTTGTATTCCAAGAACGCTTGGATGGCTTTCCCGCGACCGTGCTGGAAACCGCGCTGATTGGCCGCCACCCCTACCTATCGCCATGGCAAATGGAGGGAGCAGATGACTATGCCCAGGCCGAGGCAGCGCTTGAACGGTTAGACGTTGCGCACCTGCGCGACCGTTTGGTGAGTACGCTTTCTGGCGGTGAGCGCCAGCGTGTGGCGATGGCCACGGTACTGACTCAGGCTCCCAGTATCTGGTTGGCTGACGAACCCACCAACCACCTTGACCTACACCACCAAAGCGCAGTGATGGCGCTGATGGCTCAGCAGGCAGCCCAGGGCAGCACGGTGATGATGTGCCTGCACGATTTAAATCTAGCCGCCCGCTGGTGTGATCACCTTTTGCTGCTTTACCCCAGTGGCGAGGCTTGCTGGGGAGCGCGAGACAGCATGCTAGTGCCCAGTGCATTAGAGCGCCTTTATCATCAACGGCTGGCGGTGGTCGAGGTTGAAGGGGCACCGGTATTCGTGCCCATAAAGGAGTAATGACAAGCTTGGCTAGCTCAACAGTTAGCGCTCGCTGCTGCTTAGTGAGCATCTAATAGGGGGGGGCTGGTTTTGGCTGTCGCTGGTTTGGTTGACGCTGGCGGGACATCAGAAACAGGCCTGCGCCCACCAAAACCCCGCCAATCACTTCATGCCATGCCGGGTGTTGTCCGATCAATATAAATGCAACCAGGGCGGCAAACAGTAGTGGGCAGAGAAACAAGAAGCCGCTCGTATGCACGGAGCCGCCAATCTTTAACGCCGCAAACCAAAGCCCGATAGCTCCAGTCGATGCGGGAATTGCCAGCCACATAAACATTCCCCAGTGGTAAGCATCCGTCGGCAGGGAAAAAGGTTGTTTGCTGCAGGCAGCTATCACCATGAGCAGCAGGGAGCCAATCAACATCTGCCAGAAAGTGACTATCCAGGGTGAGAGCGTCATGGCAAATTTCTTACTTAACACGGTAGAACAGGCCCAGCAGGTAGATGCCAGCATCACCAATACTTCTCCGCGCCCGACTCCATGGTAGCCGTCAACGTCGATCCCAATACAAATAACCACTCCAATAAAGGCAGAAGCTAAGCCGAATAAGGCAAGCGACGAGGAGCGCTCGCCTAAAACAAACCAGGCTAAGACAACTACCAGTAAAGGGTTACTAGCCATAAGAATGGCCGCTATTGAAGGGCTAGTCGCCGTTAGTCCAATGTTGAGTAGCGACATGACGCCGACTGTTTGAAAACTACCAATTATTAGCAGTTTTACCCAAGGAAGCTCTTTAAGAGATAGTTTATGCCTGCGCATTTGGATAAAAACAAAAGGCGACAAGGATACTGCTGCGACTAGGAAACGAGCAGACGCCGCCCATAACGGCGACATCTGCTCCATAACGAGCTTAGTGCTGACAAAAGAAGACCCTTGCAGGAATGTAGATGCGATTATCAGAACGTAATAGTGGTTAGTGAGTGACGTTAGTGAACGTTTCATGTTCCTCTACCGATTATTTCAAGAAGTAGAGAAACGATATCAATCTCACGCGGAGTCTACTCTTCCATGCGAGACAACTTTGTTTGAGAACAGGACAGATCGTTTACATACTCTCGGGGAGATTTACCCGTGACACGTTTGAACATCACGGTAAACGCCCCTTGTGGCGCATATCCTAGATGCTCTGCAACTTGGCTAACGCGTTGCCCGGTGCTTAACTTCGACATGGCACTGACAATGCGTACCTGCTCTCGCCATTGAATAAAAGAAATACCTGTCTCAGTGCGAAATAGTCGGGATAGTGTCCGCGTCGTTGCTCCGACCTCATTCGCCCAGTCTGCCAGTGAACGCACATCCCCCGGATTTTCCAGCAACGTATCGCAGATCTTTTTCAAACGCTTATCTCTGCCCATGGGCAGTTTTAATCCACACTCGAAGGCCCGCTGCATTTCTTCTAATGCTAGCCGCAATAAGCGCTCTTCGAAGCTGTCTGGATGATAGGTGATTGAAAAAGAGGAGGCCCTGATCAGTAGCTCGCGTAAAAGCGCAGTGACGCCTATTCCTACTGGATAACTGGGCAAGTTCAAGGTGAACGAATCGACATTGACATATAACGTCCGCAAACAAACCGCTGTGCTGCCGCTCATTTCATGTTCTACGTAAGGAGGCATCCAGACGCCACGAAACGGAGGTAATAACCAGTATTCATCGCGGGTGCATAGTCCCATCGTACCTGTGCTGGCATAGATTAACTGTCCACGTTGGTGTTGGTGGGGTGGGATGTGATGGCCCACAGGGTACTCTTTAAACATCGATACCACAGGGTTTTTAGCATTTTCCCATTTAGCAAGATGAGCATTTGGTGGATGGTCAGTACTCATTTGGGCCCCAATAGCTTAACCAAAAAAACGCCTTACTATATCCTGTGGTATCGCCGCCTTTTACTTGGCTTTTACCTCATGTCATTTATCCATGTCATCTACCCCAAGTCATTTACCCCTTGCCAACGTTTCTAAACTGCGTTGCGAAAACGCATGACCTGCTTGCCATCGACAGGGTCATCGATCACGTGGGCATGCACACCAAAGGTCTGCTGTAACCTGCTAGCGGTGAGCACGTCGTGGGGTGGGCCACTATCAATTAGGCGACCGCTATCCATAACGCCGATGCGATCGCACTCCATGGCTTGGTTAAGATCGTGTAGGGAAATAATCACCGTAATTGGTAACTGCCTGACCAGTTCAAGAATCGACAGCTGATGGCGAATATCCAGATGGTTGGTGGGTTCATCCAGCAGCAGGATATTAGGCTGCTGGGCCAATGCCCGAGCAATATGCACACGCTGGCGCTCACCGCCAGAGAGCGTATGCCACAGCCGATCGGCCATATGCGCCATATCAACATCTATTAGCGCCTGAGCCACGATGGCATCATCTTTAATTGACCAAGCGCGTAAGGCGGAAAGAAACGGCGTGCGACCCAGCGCGACCACTTGGCGCACGGTAATCCTATCGGTGGTGTCAGCCTGTTGCTCAACTAAGGCAATAGATTGAGCGATCGAGCGTTGCGTGAGGGCGTGCAAAGGCTGGTTATTCATCCGCACTTGTCCCGACTTTGGTTTGTTCAAACCGGCCAACAGACGCAGCAGGGACGTTTTTCCCGAACCGTTGGGCCCCACCAGACCAAAGGTCTGACCGGGCTCGACTGTGAGATTGACGTCAATAACCAGTGGCGTGCCATGTACCGCCCAGGTGAGTTGTTCTGCGGATAATTGCATTAATGCCTCTTGCCACGGACAAGAATAAGCGCAAAAGCGGGCGCGCCGATTAGCGATGTAATCACCCCGATGGGAAGCACCTGACCGGATACCAGCGTGCGCGAGAGAATATCTGAACCGATTAAAAATACCGCGCCAGCAAGCGCCGTGGCGGGTATCAATCGCGTGTGTTGGCTGCCGACAATAAAGCGCATCGCATGGGGAATCACTAAGCCAACAAAGCCAATCGCTCCTACGATGGAAACCATCACAGCAGTAACCAGCGCCATCGCAATAATCAGCATGCCGCGCACCGGGCGCACAGCAATGCCCATCGACGCGGCGCTGTCAGCCCCGAAGGTAAACGCATCCAGGGAACGGCGGTGCCATAGGCAAACCACTAGCCCGAACAGCGCGGCAGGCACCGCTAAGGTAGCATCAGCCCAGCGCACCCCAGAGAGATTGCCCATCAGCCAAAACATAATGCCCCGCGCCTGTTCAGCACTGGCTGACTTGGTAATGATAAAAGCCGTCAGTGCATTAAATAGCTGCGAGCCAGCAATCCCGGCCAGAATAATTGCCCCTGCTGCCTGAACGCCACGCCCACCGCCGACACCGCTGTTGGCCGCGTGGGCAAGCATCACTACGATGCCAAAGGCGAGCAGGGCGCCAACGAAGGCGCCCAAGGAGAGTGACAGCAGGCCAGCGCCTAACCCAACAACTGCCACCGCAACGGCACCCGTGGATGCTCCAGCGGAAATACCCATTAAATAGGGGTCGGCTAGGGGGTTGCGCAGCAGGGCCTGCAATACCACTCCCGCCAATGCCAAGCTGGTGCCGCAACAAGCGGCAACGACGGCGCGACTGAGGCGGTAGTTCCAGATAATACCCTCGTCGATTCGGTCAACCGGGTAATCGCTGCCAAGTAGCTGGTTGGCAAGTACTTTGAGAATCGTATCAATGGGAATTGATGTCTCGCCGATGGCGGTGCCCGCGATGAGTGCGGCCACCAGCACAAGAGGCGTTACCCAAAGCCAGCGCAGCCCGAAGCGTCTAGCAGTCGGCCGTGTTAGCGCTATGCTCATGTGTTAAAAGCCATCTCAGTTGAAAGACATCGTCGACAGCGCTTCGGCGAGTGACTCAAGGCCGTAAATGCTGCGCATAGTGGCACTCATCGCATGGGCATCCATCTCAACGATGCGGTTATTTCGAACCGCTGTCATTTCGCGGGTAACCGGGTCGTTGTGCAGAAACTCACGCTTTGCTTCGATGTCGTCAGCAGGAAAACGGCGACGATCCATGGCGGCGATAACAATCACATCGGGGTCAGCCTGGGCGATGCTTTCCCAGCCAACGGTGGGCCACTCTTCATCAGACTCAATGACATTACGAATGCCTAGTTTGTCCATCATATAGCCAGGTGCGCCCAGTTGACCGGCAACGAAAGGGCTGACTCCCAGATCCGTTGATGAAAACCAAAAGACTGCCGACAGGTCTTCTGGCAAATCAAGGCTGCTTGCCAGGTTGATAGCGTGTTCTTCACGGGCGTTTAGATCTGCCACCAGGGCATCACCAGCGTCTTGAACATCGTAAATTTCGGCTAGCTCGGTGACCCCTTTATAGATCGATTGCGTCGAGAAAGCAGCGGTGCGGGTACCATCGCCACCGGTAGAGTTATCCTTGGTGTCGCAATCGGCGGGCATGATGTAGGTGGCGATACCTAGTTCATGAAACTGGTCTCGACTGGCCACGCTCCCGGTAGGCCCCACGTGCCACTCGTACTGCACCGCAACTAAGTCCGGGCGCTTGTTGACCACGGCTTCGAAGCTGGGGTCATCGTTGGCGATCCGCTCGATCTGTTCATTGACCTCAGTAAATTGCGGCAAGACCGGATTAAACCAGACTGAGGTGCCAACTACGCTATCAGCAAGCCCTAGTGAGTAAAGAATCTCTGTGGCCGATTGACCCACCGTTACCGTTTGCTCGGGGGCCGACGCTACACTTATCTCCACGCCGCAGTTGGTGAGTGTGAGGGGATAATCGGTAGCGGCGTAAGCCGCTTGGCTAAGGCTTATAACACTGGCAGCCACCGCCGTGGTCAATCTCAACATCATGTACACTCCCGTGCATGATGAGCGATGCATACAGCCAGAAAAAATATCTGGCCGAACTGTCTCGCTCGATTAATTAACATGGTCGGCAGGTCTCCTGACTGACGGGTCATGGCTAGCTCGCCTTCCCAGACAATACGTCCAGTGGCTCATTGAGCATCGCTAACCGCCTACAGTTGCGGGGGCAGTTCCGTTTCGCGGCTAAGCCGCAGCGGATTCTCTATTAAGTTCCGTGAGGAACACCGACGGCAGCTATTCTAGGTGGCGGGTAAAGGTAGAACAACAAAAAGCCCGATCTTTCGGCTAAATTTGACATTAAATCCATTTTTTTCATTACGATAAGACAAACCAAATCTTCTGTGACTTGGTACTCTTAAATGTCATATCAATTTGGCCTAGTATCGAAATTAGGCCTGTCTTACCGTGTACTAATAGGGACTGTCTTCTAGGGTATGCTTGGCACTAAGCTGGCTTCAAAGCCGCGCCTTCCTCTATACTGCAACGCTTTATTTCATCGCTTCCTTATGAATGGTTTTATCATTACTTACCAAGTCATCATGAATCAAGTTCAAGCTTCGGGCATGCTCTGCATGGGAGGTTCGGTTGAGTGACTTTCCCTTTGTGGGTGTTGTCGGCCAGGAAGCGCTGAAAACCGCCTTGCTGCTTAATGCGATTAATCCGCGTATTGGCGGTGTGCTGATCAGCGGCCCTCGGGGCAGTGCAAAATCCACCCTGGCGCGGGCACTGGCGGCGGTTTTGCCGAACGACACCAATGGCAAAAAGCCACCCTTTGTCACCTTACCGCTGGGTGCCAGCGAAGACCGGCTAGTGGGAAGTCTAGATTTGCAAAAGGTGCTAGCCGAGCAGCAAGCCACTTTTCATGAAGGGCTCCTCGCCAAAGCCCACGGCGGGGTGATGTATGTCGATGAAGTTAATCTGCTGCCGGATACCTTGGTTGACCTGCTGCTCGACGTGGCCGCCAGCGGGGTCAATATTGTTGAGCGTGATGGTATCAGCCACTCGCACTCGGCGCGTTTTAGTTTGATTGGCACCATGAACCCTGATGAGGGCGAGCTGCGCCCGCAGCTGCTCGACCGTTTTGGCTTCTGTATTGAACAGGCTGATCGCGTCAGTGTTAAACAGCGCATTGCGATTGTTCAGCAGCGCGAAGCCTTTGACCGCGATCCAGAGGCATACATACAACAGTTTGCGCTAGAGCAGGCGGCGCTGACTCAGCAGCTTGACCATGCCCAGCAGGCACTAGCGTCGGTGACTAGCGAAGACTGGGTGTACGAGACCATTGCGGCACGCTGCGAAGCCGCCAGCGTTGAAGGGCTGCGGGCAGACGTTACCTGGCACCGAGCAGCTCAGGCTCATGCAGTCTGGCGGGGGGCGGAAAGCGTCAGCCAAGAAGATATCGATACGGTGGCGCCCTGGGTGCTGGCACATCGTCGAACCCAACCGCCAGAGCAACATCATCCGCCGTCCTCCCCGCCTAATCAAACGCCTTCAAATGGGGAGGGCGGATCGTCGTCAGCTAATAACGCGCCCACCGGCGGATCATCCCACCAAAATGGTGAGCAGGGCCAGTGGGGCGCTATGCCGCCTGTAGCGCAGGCGTCCATTAACCAGTCAGCGGTTAACCTGCCCGAGAGCGATAGCTTTTCCCCGCGTGCGCAACGCGCCGATACAGCGGCTAGCACAGGCAAGGGAGGTGTCTCCGGTCGAGGGCGCTCTCAGGCGGAAACTCCGCGGCTAGACGGATTTGCGACGCTAATCGCCAATCGTGGCCAATGGCCTTGGCGGCAGTTAAAAATGCGCAAATCTCGCGCTGGGCAGGCGATAGCCCATTTGGTGCTACTGGATACCTCTGGTTCCACCTTGGGACAGCGTCTGTTAGGCCAAGCCAAAGGGCTGGTTGAGTCACTGGTCGCCCAAGCTTACGCTGCGCGGGAGCAGGTCGCGGTGCTGGGGTTTGGTAATGGTGGCGTGGTGTCGCTACTCTCACGTCGTCGAGCGCCCAAAAACGCGCGGGGCACGCTTGACAGTGCCAAGGGCGGCGGTGGCACCCCGCTGCGGGAAGCGATTGTTGAAGCCAAACGGCTAATTCAACAGTGGCAGCGCCGCGAGCCTGGCTTACAGGTACGTACTTATTTGATTACCGATGGCCGCACACGGGAATCTGTTGACGACCTCGCCCCGCTAGGTGACTGCCTGCTGATCGATACCGAGCAATCGAGAGTTAAACGCGGGCAGGGCGCACGCATCGCCCAGCAATTGGGCGCCCGTTATTGGCCAGCCTCGTTTGGTAAACCCTCTTTGGCACATTCTGTTTTTGCACATTCTGTTTTTGCACATTCTGTTTCCGCACATTCTATTTTTGCACATCAACCTGGGGAAAGCCCATGAGTGACGCTAGCCATTTAAACCGCATGCAGCGCAAAAAAGACGTGGTCGATGAGCGCATCAGCCGCGCCACCGAAGAGCGTGGCGTGCTGATTCTGCTTAAAGGCAACGGCAAGGGCAAAAGCAGCTCGGCCTTTGGCACTATGGCGCGCTCGCTAGGGCACGGTCAGCAGTGCGCGGTCATTCAGTTTATTAAAGGCCGTCGCGAAACCGGGGAATACCTGTTCTTTCGCGATCATCCCAAGCTTGATTGGCACATCATGGGCCATGGCTTTACCTGGGAAACCCAGAACCGCGAGCGGGATATCGAAGCCGCCCAAGCCGCCTGGACAGTTGCCAAAGGGCTGCTGGAGAACCCTGCCTATCATATGATCGTGCTGGATGAGATGAGTTACATGTTCAAGTACGGCTATCTCGACCCCGAACCAGTAGTGGAAGCACTCAAACGCCGCCCGGCGCACCAGAACGTGATTATCACCGGGCGCACTATGGCCACGCCGCTGCAGGAAATCGCCGATACCATCAGCGTTGTTCAGGATGAGCGCCACGCGTTTCGCGGTGGCGTCAAAGCCCAGGCGGGGATCGAATACTAATGAGTACGCCAACCGCTCGCTGCCCCGCGCTGTTTATCGCTGCCCCGGCTTCCGGCCAGGGTAAAACTACCGTAACGGCGGGCTTGGCGCGGCTGCTGCGTAATCAGGGCAAGGTGGTGCGGGTGTTTAAAACCGGCCCTGATTATTTGGACCCTCAGATATTGGCTCAGGCGTCAGGTCAACCGGTAGATCAGTTAGATTTATGGATGGCAGGCGAAGCCTACTGCCGCCAGCGTTTTTATGACGCCGCCTGTGAAGCGGATTTGATTCTGGTTGAAGGTGCCATGGGGCTGTTTGATGGTGAGCCTTCAAGCGCTGACTTGGCGGCCTTATTTGCTATTCCCATGGCAATTGTCATGGATGTAAAAGGTATGGCGCAGACTGCAGCCGCGCTTGTCTCTGGGCTTGCCAGCTTTCGGGATGATATCCATATCGCCGGACTTATTGCCAACGCCTGCGGCTCGGCGCGCCACCGCGAGCTAATCGAATCAGCGCTTCCGTCGACGATTCCTTTGCTGGCCGCGGTGCCACGAGACCCTGATCTAGCGCTTCCCGAACGCCATCTTGGGCTGGTGCAAGCTGCGGAGATTCGCGAGGATTTGGAAGCACGCTTTGAAGCGGGCGCCCGAGCGCTGGAAGCGGCTGGGCTGCTGGAAGCGCTTGCAGCACTGCCAGCGGTAACGTTTGCCGCTCCGCAAGAGCCGCTTGCGGCCGTTAAGCCGGTACTTAAAGGCCGCACCATTGGCGTAGCTCGTGACGCCGCCTTCAGCTTTATCTATCAGGCCAATCTGGACCTGCTGGAGCAGATGGGCGCAACGCTGCGCTTCTTCTCGCCGCTTACGGATAGCTGTCTGCCCGAATGCGATGCGCTGTGGTTGCCGGGAGGCTACCCGGAACTGCATGCCCAGCAACTGGCCGGTAACAGCGCCATGCGTTCGGCTATTGAGGCTTTCTATCGCGCCGACAAGCCCATTCTGGCTGAGTGTGGCGGCCTGCTGTACTGTCTGGAAACCCTGACTGACTACGACGATATCATCCATCCCATGCTCGGCTTGCTGCCTGGGCAGGGGGCGATGCGCGGTCGGCGTGGCTGCCAGGGGATGCAAACCGCCGAGTTGCCGGAAGGCCCGATTCGCGGCCATGCGCACCACCGTTCTATGGCCGAAGGCACCCCCGAGCCGATTGCTCATGGCCGTCGCCAGCGCCACCCCGCACCGGGGGAAGCGATTTACCGTCAGAATCGCTTAACGGCGACCTATTTACATCTGTTTTTCCCCAACAATCCTGACGCTGTGGCGAGGCTTTTTTCCGCCAGCCCGGCGCACTGCGAACTGCAGCACAGCGAGGCATTTATCCATGCAACCCAGTAATGTGAAATTAAACAAGATTCCCGCCACGGTCGTCACCGGTTTTCTCGGCAGCGGCAAAACCACTCTGCTGGCCAATATTTTGCGCCAAGTGACCGGCAAGCGGATCGCCGTGATTGTTAATGAGTTCGGCGAGCAGGATATCGACTCTAGCCTCTTGCGTAGCTGTGCGCTGGGGTGTGAAGAGGGTAGCGAAGGCGGGCAGCTAGACGGGGAAGATGGCAGCATCTATGAGCTGGCCAATGGCTGTATCTGCTGCACGGTGGAAGAAGAGTTTCTACCGGTGATGAAAAAGCTGGTTGCCCGCCGCAATGATATCGACCACATTCTGATTGAAACCAGCGGTCTGGCACTGCCTAAGCCCCTGGTGCAGGCGTTTAACTGGCCGGAGGTGCGCCAGCACTGCACCGTCGATGCGATTATTACCGTGATTGATGGCCCCGCGGTAGCCGCCGGCCGTTATGCCAGCGATGTAGATAAGGTCGAAGCCCAGCGTCGCGCTGATGAAAGCCTGGATCACGACCCCAGCCTGCGCGAGCTGCTTGATGACCAGCTAAGCGCAGCGGATTTGGTGCTGGTCAGCAAGGCGGACCTGCTTAGCTCAGAAGAGCGCACCCAGGTTGAAGCGGTTGTTCACTCGCGGGTGAGCGAATCGGTAAAAACGCTGTTTATCGATCAGACCCAGACCACTGACACCGCCCAGTTGGAAGCACTGATGGGCATTGGTGCGGCCAGCGAAGAGCATATCGACAGCATCACCAATCACCACGATAAGCACCACGCTGAAGGTGCGCACCACGATCACGCCCACGATAACTTTGATTCCTGCGTGATTACCCTAGGTGAAGTGGATGGCGACGCTTTGGCCAGCAAGCTGCAGCAACTGCTGAAAAGCCACGAGATTTACCGCGCCAAAGGCTTTGCGGCAATTCCGGGCAAACCCATGCGCCGGGTTATTCAGGCGGTTGGCGAACGTTTGGAAGGTTACTTCGATCGGCTCTGGACCCAAGACGAGACGCGCCAGACCCAGCTAGTCATTATTGGCAAATCGCTGGATAGCGCCGCGCTGCGTGAAGCGCTAACTGAGGCAGAGGTTCAGACGGCCAACTAATGCACTTATTTGCCGCTAAGCCCGGGGGATTTGTCGATGATGAAGGCATTATCGACCTGCAACAAAGCCCCGCCGAGGTCGTGATACTCTCCGCCGCTGATAGCAATCTATCGGCGCTGGCCCAGGCGGTTGACCGCCTGGGGGAAGCTTACCCCTCGGTACGGCTAGCCAACTGGATGAATTTGGTAAAACCGGCGGCCTATGATCTCTACGAAGATCGGGTGCTGGAAAACGCCCAACTGGTCATCGTTTCACTGCTGGGTGGTAAAGCCTACTGGCAGTATGGCCATGAGCGCCTGCTGGCCTGGGCGGCAGCTAAACCCGAACGCCAACTGATTTTAGTGCCGGGTTGCGACGCTCCGGATGATGCCCTGCTGGATGATTCCACCATCGCCTTTGATGGCGCTTACCGGGTGTGGCGCTATTTAAGAGAAGGCGGTGTAGAGAACGCCGAGCAACTGCTGCGCTTTATCGCCAGCGAATGTTTATCGCTTTCTCTAGCCTGGCAGGAGCCGAAAGTTATTCCGGCCGCGGTGATTTATGCCTCGCAAGGCCAGCAGGCGCTCAGCCTTAGCGAGTGGCGCGACCGTCAGATACCCGGGCGGCCAGTGTGCCTGCTGCTGTTTTATCGCAGCCACTTGCAGGGGGCAAATACCGCTGTTCCCGACGGATTGCTGGCCGCGCTGAGAGAAAAAGGCCTAGAGCCGCTAGCGGTAGCCGTGGCTTCCTTGAAAGAGGGGCCATGCATTGATTTTATCAATCACCTGATTGAACAAACCGGCGCCATGCTGGTGATCAATACCACCAGCTTTGCGGTCAATCGCAACGCCGACGGCCTGGATGCTCTGGGTGAAAAGCTACCCGACAGTCTGTTTGTCGGGCGACCCGTGGTACTTCAGGCGATTCTTGCCAGCAGCACCAGTGAAGACTGGCAGGACATGGCCGCCGGACTGCATAGCCGCGATGTGGCGATGCAGGTGGTGCTCCCCGAGATGGATGGTCGCATTATCACTCGGGCGGTGGGTTTTAAAGCCGAAGCCCACTATAACCAGCGCTGCCAGTTGGCGGTGACCCACCACGTGATTTATCCAGAACGGGCCGCCTTTGTCGCCGAGCTGGCGCGGCGCATTTGTTCGCTACGGCTAACCCCTAATGGGCAGAAGCGTATCGCGCTGATTATGGCTAACTACCCCAATCGTGATGGCCGGATCGGTAACGGGGTCGGGCTGGATACCCCCGCGTCGACGCTGCAGATTCTCAGCGCCCTGAAAGAGGCGGGTTATCCGTTAAACGAGCTGCCGGAAAATGGCGACGGGTTGATCCGCCTGCTTCAGGATTCGGTGACCAACGATCACGGCAGCCTCGACCAGCGCGCCTGCTGGCAGAGTATCAGCGTTGATGATTACCTTGCTTGGTTTAAAAGCTTGCCCAGCGAGCTGCAAGAAACTGTGTGGACGCGCTGGGGGTCGCCTCACGAAGACCCCAAATGCCGCCAAGGACGTTTGATGATCGCCGGTATCCGCTTAGGTGAAACCTTTGTGGGGATCCAGCCGGAGCGCGACTTTATCGACGATCTCACCCAGTCCTATCACGATATGGAGCTGGCACCGCCCCACAGCTACCTGGCGTTTTACTACTGGCTGCGCGAGCACTATCAAGTCGACGCGGTTATTCACGTGGGCAAGCATGGCAACTTAGAGTGGCTGCCGGGTAAAAGCATCGCCTTGAGCGCGGACTGCTGGCCGGATATTGCCCTGGGGCCGCTGCCGCACTTTTATCCGTTTATTGTGAATGACCCAGGCGAGGGTGCCCAGGCCAAGCGCCGCAGTCACGCGGTGATTATAGACCACCTGATGCCGCCGCTAGCGCGGGCCGAACTCTACGGCGCTATGGCTGAGCTTGAAGCGCTATGTGATGAGTATTATCAAGCGCTGGATATGGACCCGCGCCGGGAAGCGCTGATTCGCAGCCAGATTCTCGCTCACCTGCGTGATACCGGTATCGATCAGGAGCTGGCGCACGCCGTCGACGGTTGTGAAAACAGTGCTGATGATGCCGACATCCTCAACGAGCTGGATACCTTTCTGTGCGATATCAAAGAGTCGCAGATTCGTCATGGCCTGCACATACTCGGCACGCTGCCGCCGCAAGAGAAGCAGGCGGGGACATTGGTAGCGCTGCTACGGCTACCCCGTGGTGAAGCGGTGGCCAGCCGCGGACTGCTGCACAATCTAGCGAGTGATTTAGGGTTGGATTTTGATCCGTTAGCCGCTGGCAACGAACCCTGGCAGGCGCCTAAACCCGTTGTTCTAAGGGAGCTACTCGATACCCCTTGGCGCACCGGTGCGGATACCCGCGAGCGCCTTGAACTGCTGGCCGAGCACTGGGTGGCCGACTACGTATTAGCTCCTGGTTGTCTGGAGGAACTGGCCCAAGATTATCCCAATACGGCGGAGCAGTTGCGCTACGCCCGCGACCAGCTATGGGTTGCTATGCAGCGTGGCGTCAAGATGGAGATTCAGTCGCTACTCGACGGCCTTGAGGGCATTTTTGTGCCTGCCGGGCCTAGTGGCGCGCCCAGCCGAGGGCGGCTGGATACGCTGCCCACCGGGCGTAACTTTTTCAGCGTCGATAACCGTTCAATTCCATCGCCCGCCGCCTGGACGCTGGGGGAGAAATCCGCCCAGGCGTTTGTCGAGCGCTACCTGCAGGATAACGGCGACTATCCGCGCCGATTGGGGCTTTCGATTTGGGGCACCGCTACTATGCGCACCGGCGGTGATGATATCGCCCAGGCCTTCGCGCTGATGGGCGTGCGCCCTAAATGGTCGCTGGGCTCCCAGCGGGTGACGGATTTCGAAGTAATCCCTTCGATGCTGCTCAATCGGCCAAGGGTTGATGTCACGCTGCGTGTCTCCGGGTTCTTTCGCGATGCTTTCCCCAATGTGATCCGCCTGTTTGACGCTGCCGTGCAAGCGGTGGCCAGTTATGAAGAGCCGGGTAATAGCAACACCATCCGCGAGGCGGTGCTTGCTCGCCAGCAAGCACTGGAAGACCAAGGGCTAAGCCCCGAAATGGCCGCCCAAGAGGCAAGCTACCGTATCTTTGGCAGCAAACCCGGCGAATATGGTGCGGGCTTAAACCGGCTGATTGAAAACCGCTCTTGGGACAGCACCGACGATTTAGCCGAGGCCTACCTGGATACAGGTGGCTACGCCTACGGCCAGTCCAAGGCTTCCGGCACTGCCGCGCGGTCGGCGTTTGAACAGCAGCTCCAGGGGCTGGATGCGGTGATGCAGAACCAGGATAACCGCGAGCACGATATTCTTGATTCCAACAGCTACTACGCTTTTCAGGGTGGCATGGCTAACGCCACGCGCTCGCTAAGTGGAAAAGCACCGACCATTTATCACGCCGACCACGCCAATCCCGCGGTGCCCAAGATTCGTACCTTGAAAGAAGAGCTAGCACGGGTGATTCGCTCGCGCGTGTTGAATCCTAAGTGGATCAATGCCATGCGCGAGCACGGCTATAAAGGCGCGTTTGAAATGGCGGCTACAGTGGACTACCTATTTGCTTACGATGCCACCACTGATCTAGTCGCCGACTATCAGTACGCCCAGGTGAGTGATGCCCTGGTACTCGATGCCGCTAATCAGCAGTTTCTGCGTGAGCACAACCCCGCAGCCTTAGAAGAGATGGCGGAACGCTTACTTGAAGCCGCCCAGCGGGGCATGTGGCAGGCCCCCGGCGAACATGGCCAGGCGCTACAAGACCTGCTGCTGGAAATGGATGAAGCCAAAGAGACGGGGTGTTATGACCACCAGCCCGCGCATTAAAGGCTGGTGCCCCGGCGCGTGGCGGCCCATGGCCACCGGCGATGGCCTGCTAGTGCGTGTACGCCCACCGCTAGGCCAGCTTTCACACCAGCAAGTAGTGGCACTGTGCGAGGCCGCCGAGACCTTCGGTAGCGGTTTAATCGAGCTAACCAGTCGGGCCAATATTCAACTACGGGGAGTGAGCGAGGCCAGCTGGCCGCCGCTGATGGCGTTTCTGGTTGAGCATCAGTTGGTGAGCGACGACCCGCAAGCAGAACGCCAGCCGCAACTGATGCTGGCACCCGCTTGGCAAGCGGGCGACGACACTCATACCATTGCCCACCTGTTGCAAACGCGGGGCAGCGAATTAGCGCCCATGCCTGGCAAGATCGGCATTGCGATTGATGCGGGAAAAGCCCCGGTGCTGTGCGATAGCGCTGCCGATTTTCGTATTGAGCGCTCGGTGGATGGCGGTTTGATAGTGCGCGCCGATGGCTATCAGTGTGGCACGGCGGTGAACGAGCCCGAAGCCGCCGTTGAGCAGCTAATACGCCTGACTCACTGGTTTGTGGACAGCGGTGGCTGGGACTCTGGGCGCATGCGGCGGCACACAGCGCCGCTGCCTGACTGGGCGACCGCTGATACTGCCCCTGCATCTCCAGGCGAGAAACTGGCGCTGGGCAAACATAGCAAAGGCATGGTGGTTGGCCTGCCTTTTGGCCGGGTGGCGGCTAATACGCTGCGCGAGACTGTCTCCCAGACAAGTGGCGCTTTGGTAAAGATTAGCGCTGTGCAGGTCACGCCCTGGCGGCGCTTATTGTTGAAGGATTGCGATACACTACCCGCGGTTGATGGCTTAATCCGTCATAATAGCGACCCGCGGTTAGCGATGGACGCCTGTCCCGGCGCACCTTATTGCGAACAGGCGAGTGTTGCCACCCAGCCGCTTGCCGAACGGCTAAGTGGCTGGGTGGCAGCAAGCGTACATATATCCGGGTGCGCCAAAGGCTGCGCCCGCCAACGGCCAGCAGCGCTGTGCTTAACCGGCCGCGAAGGGCGCTTTGAGGTGATTGTTAACGGTCGCGCCGATAGCGCACCGGTTAAATCAGGCCTTACTGAGAGTGAGGCGTTGGATGTTATTAAAAAGCTCAGCGAAAGCCGTTAGGTTTATCGAGATTAAAAAAATAGTAGCTTATATGCTGGATAGCTGAGTGCCAGGGCAGGTTGTAGCGAGGGTCTTTCGACATGGATGTCGAAAGTAGCGCCCATGGATGGGTTCACAGCGCCCTCGCGGAAACTTGCCCTAGCACGGATGCCGTGCAGACCAGTAACTGCGAATTAGTTTATTTGGAGAGTTTGGGTGCCTCACGTTTATGAAACACACGGACCGGCGATTTACCGGCAGTCGTTTGCGATTATTCGCAATGAAGCTGAGCTTGATCGCTTTTCAGCGGAAGAAGAAACGGTTGCGGTACGCATGATTCACGCCGCCGGGCTGGTGGAGCTGGCGGCGCATATCCATTTTCAGAATGATGTGGTCAATCGTGCGCGCTCAGCGCTAGAGCAGGGCGCACCGATTCTTTGCGATGCTCGGATGGTCTCCGAAGGCATTACCCGCAAACGGCTGCCCGCTAATAACCAGATTATCTGTACTCTTAACGATGAGCGCACCCCTGGCCTTGCCCAGGAAATGGCCAATACCCGTTCAGCGGCAGCGCTGGAACTGTGGCGGCCGCACCTGGAAGGCGCGGTCGTCGCCATTGGCAACGCGCCCACCGCGCTGTTTCATCTGCTTAATATGCTCGAAGACCCCGGCTGCCCGCGCCCGGCGGCCATTATTGGCTGTCCGGTAGGCTTCGTTGGCGCGGCGGAATCCAAAGAAGCGCTGTTGGCTAACTCCGCGCTGCCCAGTTGTATCGTGCGTGGCCGCCTAGGTGGTAGCGCCGTCACGGTAGCGGCCATCAACGCTATGGCGGATCGTATCGAATGACCCAAGGAACCATTTACGGAGTGGGCTTAGGACCCGGCAGCCAAGACCTAATGAGCGTGCGTGCCGACCGCTTGATCCGTGGTGCCAGCCATGTGGCCTATTTTCGCAAGCAGGGCCGCAGCGGGCATGCGCGTACCATCGTGGAAGGATTGATCGCCCCCGAGGCAACCGAGCTGCCCATGGAGTATCCGGTTACCACGGAAATTCCGTTTGATGACCCGCGTTACAATGAACTGCTGTCGGCCTTTTACGAACGCAGCGTGGCGCAATTGATCGAGATGGCGGAAGCGGGGTGCGATGTGGTGGTGCTCTGTGAAGGCGATCCGTTTTTCTACGGCTCCTTTATGCACCTCTACACGCGGCTGCTGAATCGCGTGCCGGTCTCGGTAGTGCCGGGGATTACCGGCATGTCGGCGGCCTGGACGGCTACCGCGCAGCCAATTACCTGGGGTGATGACATCATGACGGTGCTGATGGCTACGCTGCCGGAAGAGACGCTGGCCGAGCGCATCGCCCAAACCGATGCACTGGTGGTGATGAAAATTGGCCGCAACCTGGCCAAACTACGCCGAGCGCTGACGCATGCTGGCCGTGAAGGCGAGGCGTGGTTGATCGAGTACGCCGCCATGAACCAGCAGCGTGTGCTCCCACTAAGTGAGGTTGGCGACAGCGTGCCGTACTTCTCGATTGTGCTGATTCATGGCAACGGGAGGCGGCCATGAGCGGTTGGCTGAAAATCGTCGGCCTCGGGCCGGGCGCCGACGCCATGGTTACCCCAGAGGTTTCGGCTGCGCTGCTGGAAGCCACCGATGTGGTCGGCTATGTGCCTTACGTTAATCGCGTGGCTCCCAGGGCCGGATTAGTCCGCCATGGCTCTGATAATCGCGAAGAGATTCGCCGGGCGGAGCAGGCGCTACAGCTGGCGCTTGAGGGCCATCGGGTAGTGGTTGTCTCCTCTGGCGACCCTGGCGTATTCGCCATGGCCGCTGCGGTATTCGAAGCCTTGGAAGCGGGGGATGCCCAGTGGCGCACGCTGGATATTCAGGTACTGCCGGGCATTTCCGCCATGCTGGCCGCCAGCGCAAGCGTCGGCGCACCGCTGGGGCACGACTTCTGCTGCATAAATCTATCCGACAACCTCAAACCCTGGACGCTGATTGAGAAGCGCCTGCGCTTGGCTGCCGAGGCCGACTTCGCCATGGCATTTTACAACCCGCGCTCCAAGGCACGGCCAGCGGGGTTTGAACGAACGCTAGAGGTACTGCGGGAAGTCTGCGGGCCAGGCCGATTGATAATCTTTGCCCGCGCGGTTTCGACCCCCGAAGAAGCCATTCGAGTCACCACGCTAGGGCAAGCGACGCCGGACATGGCGGATATGCGCACGCTGGTCATCGTTGGTTCCCAGCAAACTCACTTGATTGAGCGCAGTGGCGTGCCGCTGGTTTACACGCCGCGTTCGGCTGATTAAGCGTTGTGATGACTAACTAGTGGTCACTAAGCCAGCTAAATACGTCATCGATACGATGAACTTCATGGCGTGGCGGCAGCGCTGGCCGCTCGATCATCACCACGGGTAGGCCGAGCCTTCTTGCCGCGCTGAGTTTGGACGACGCACCTTCGCCGCCAGCGTTTTTACACACAATACGCTGGACCCGCTGATTTTCCAGCAGGGCGAGATCACCTTCCAGCGTAAACGGGCCTCTATCAATCACACTGCTAACATCCGGCAGTGGCAACGGGCTGGTCGGCGGATCAACCAAGCGCAGCACGTAATGGTGCTGAGGCTGGGCGGCAAAGGCGCTAAGGTGCATTCGCCCAATCGCAAGCAGCACCCGTTGGGGCGGGCCAGCCAAGGCGTTAACTGCCTCATCAATACTTGCCACGCTTTGCCATTGGTCGCCGGTAACAGGCTGCCAGGCAGGCCGGGTAAAAGCGGTGGCCTTTACATCGCACTGCGCCGCCGCGGCTAACACGTTGCGGCTCATCTGTGCGGCAAAGGGGTGGGTGGCATCAACAATATGGGTAATGCGCTGCTGGGCTAAAAACGTGACTAGCCCATTAACACCGCCAAAGCCGCCAATGCGGGTCGGCAGTGGCTGGGGTTTAGGCGTGTTAACGCGTCCTGCATAGCTAAAAATGGCGGGAATGCCACGCTTGGCAACAGCGCTAGCCAGGGCGCTGGCCTCGCTGGTTCCGCCGAGAATTAGGATTTTGATCATGGCTGAGGTTAATAACGCTCCCTGGCTTACCCTTTTAGGTTGGGGGGAGGGTGGCACACAGGGGCTGACAGCGGCAAGCCGACAGGCATTGGAAAGTGCCGAGGTAGTGTTCGGCGCACGCCGTCACCTGCGCCTTTTACCGCCGCTAAACGCTGAGGTGATTGAGTGGACAGTGCCCTTTGCCGATGGCATTACAAAGCTGCTAAACCAGCGTGGCCGCCGGGTGGTGATGCTGGTCTCCAACGACCCGTTCTGGTTTGGAGCAGGTACCACATTAGCGCAGCATCTCAGCGCAAACGAGTGGCAGGCACTGCCAGCCCCGTCCTCTTTTAGCCTAGCGGCTGCACGTTTGGGCTGGCCGTTGGAGCGTTGCACTTGCCTAGGTTTGCACGCCAAACCGCTAACCCGTATTCGGCCCTACCTGCATGCCGGTAGACGCTTGCTGGTGTTGGTAAGAGACGGGGCGGCAGTGACCGAGCTGGCGGCGCTGGTAACTAGCCTTGGCTTTGGAGACACCCAGCTAACGCTGCTGGAATCTTTGGGTGGTGATAACGAGCGTATTCGCCATTGCCGTAGCGACGCCAGCTTGCCCGATGACATTGCCCACCCGGTTGCGGTAGCGCTGGAAGTCGCTAGTAACGGCCCCGGCTTACCGCTGACGCCCGGCCTGCCGGATCATTTTTTTGACCACGACGGCCAGATTACCAAACAGACCATTCGCGCCATCACCCTAGCGGCACTGGCCCCGATGCCCGGCCAGCGGATGTGGGATATCGGCACCGGGTCAGGCTCCATCGCCATTGAGTGGCTGCTCGCCCATACGGATAATCAGGCAGTGGGCTTCGAGCAAAACGCTGAACGGGCAGCGCGAGCGCGCAGCAATGCAAACAACCTGGGCGTCGACTGGCTAGAAGTAAAACAGGGCCGCGCGCCTGAGGTACTCAACGATACGCCGCTGCCTGATGCGGTATTTATCGGCGGCGGGTTATCCCAAGCGCTGCTAGACGACTTATGGCAGCGCCTGCCCAAGGGCGTGCGTATCGTCGCCAATGCCGTCACTCTGGAATCCGAAGCGCTGCTGGCGCACTGGCACCAGCAGGTAGGCGGCGAACTGCTACGGCTAGAGCTTGCCAACGCCGCCCCCATCGGCACACGGCGGGGCTGGAAAGCCAGCTACCCGATTGTTCAGTGGCGGGGCGTTCGATGAAGCCATCGACGTTAAGAATCGCAGGGTTTGGTTTTCGCAGTGAAGCCACGCTTGAATCGCTCGGCCAAGCGCTGGATCAACTGATCGACCAGTACGGTGCTGTCTACAAAAACGGTTCTGTCGACAAGTACGGCCTTATCAACCGGCTGGCGGCGGCGCGTTCTATGCTGCCGTTGGTAGAAGAGCTAGGCCGACTGCGCAATATTGAAGTCATCGCCGTAGTGGATGCCGAGCTATCAACAGTGGCAACGCTTACCCATTCAACACACAGTTTGCAGGCGCGCGGCACAGGCAGCGTGGCCGAGGCCGTGGCGCTATTAGCCGCAGGCCCGAATGCGAGATTAGTGGGGCCCAGGATCATTTCAGCGGATAGACAGGCTACCGCCGCACTGGCGTTAGGCTTTGCACGAAAACTGCCTGCGCTCGACAATACGGCGTTAAAAATCGCCTCGTGCGCGAGTCCGATCAAAATACTCATTTACACCACGTAAACTCCGTTTTTTCGTTGATTTTTGCCTTGTCTAGTCTTCGCTCGCCGACTTTTCGTACAAAGCCTAGGAATTAGTTAATGACCGTACATTTCATTGGCGCAGGCCCCGGCGCGCCGGATCTGCTTACCCTACGCGGGCGGGATTTAATCGCCGCTTGCCCGGTGTGTTTGTATGCAGGCTCTTTAGTGCCGGAGCAGATTCTGGAACACTGCCCGGCGGGGGCCAGAGTGATTAATACCGCGCCGCTCTCGCTGGATGAGATTATGCAGGAAATCAGCCGCGCCCACGCCGAAGGCCAGGATATCGCCAGACTGCATTCGGGGGATCTCTCGGTATGGTCGGCTATGGGCGAGCAACTGCGTCGCCTGCGCGAGCTTAATATTCCCTACAGCATTACTCCCGGCGTGCCATCCTTTGCGGCAGCGGCGGCAACCTTAGGCCAGGAGCTGACGTTACCCGGCGTGGCTCAGTCGGTGGTGCTCACCCGCACGCCGGGTCGTGCCAGTGCCATGCCCAGTCACGAGACGCTTGCCAATTTCGCCCGCACTGGGGCAACGCTGGCTATCCATCTCTCCATCCATAACCTTTCCCAGGTAGTCGAAAGCCTGACGCCTTACTACGGCGAGCAGTGTCCGGTGGCGATTGTGTGGCGAGCAAGCTGGCCCGATGAGCGAGTGGTGCGGGGGCGGCTGGCGACTATAGAAGGGCTGATCGATGATTCCATGCAGCGCACCGCATTGATCCTGGTGGGGCCAGTGCTTGAAAGCGATGACTTCCAGGAGAGCAGCCTCTACGCGGTAGGCTACGACCGCCGTTTTCGCCCTCAATCGGCAGATTCGCCTTTTGCCACGGCAAGCCAAGACCAAGAGAGCGACTTATGATCACGCTATCGCTAATAGGCATCGGCACCGGCAACCTTGATCACGTTACCCTGGCCGCCGTGCGCGCCCTTAATAACGCCGACCTGATCCTGCTGCCCCGTAAAGGCGAGGCCAAGTCGGATTTGATCGACCTACGCCGCTTACTCTGCGAGCGCCTGTTAGCAGAACCGGTGACTACCAAGATCGTCGAGTTCGATCTCCCCAGCCGTGATAGCCGTAATGATCACTTAAGTTATAACTACTTGGGCGCGGTAGACGACTGGCACGCTGCGATTGCCAGCGTTTGGGCGCAGTTGATGGATGAACAACTTCCCAATGGCGGACGGGTAGGCATGCTGGTGTGGGGCGACCCTTCGCTTTACGACAGCAGCCTACGTATTAGCCAGCGGCTAAACGCTGCGGGTAAGCAGGTGGATGTCGAGGTAGTGCCTGGCATCACCAGCCTGCAGGTGCTTACCGCTGAACATAAAATTCCCCTCAACGCACTCGCCGAGCCAGTACAAATCACCACCGGCCGCCGCCTACGCGAGCGCGGCTGGCCGAACGATGCCGCCACGGTAGCCGTAATGCTGGATAGCGGCGGGGCGTTTACCACGCTGCCATTTGACGACACCTACATCTGGTGGGGCGCCTACCTAGGCATGGATAAACAGTGCTTAATCAAAGGCTGGCTAAGCGAGGTCAGCGACCAAATCATCCAACGCCGCGCAGAACTGCGCGACACCCACGGCTGGATTATGGATATTTACCTGCTCGCCAAAAAGCCGGAAATGTGATCTAGCTATTAATATGGAATGTTTTTCCATAAAATAATCCTGCCTATTAAATAACCAAGTTATCAGGAGCGACTATGAGCTTTTACGTCTATCTTTCTGGCGAAATCCACACCGATTGGCGCGAAGAGATTCAGCGCGGCGCTGATGCAGCAGGACTGGATATCGTCTTCACCGCCCCGGTCACCGATCACGACGCCAGTGACGCTGCAGGCGATCACCTGGGCAAGCCGGAAAATGGCTTCTGGCGCGACCACCAGTCGTCCAAGGTCAACGCCATCCGCACCCGTACCATGATCGAGCAAGCGGATCTGGTAGTTGTGCGCTTTGGCGACAAGTACAAACAGTGGAACGCCGCCTTTGATGCAGGCTACTGCGCCGCACTCGCCAAGCCCTACATCACCCTGCACAGCGAAGACATCGTCCACCCGCTGAAAGAAGTCGATGCCCAAGCCCAAGCCTGGTGCACCACTACCGACCAAGTCGTCGAAACCCTGCGTTACGTCCTCAAAGCCTAAACTTTAACGCCTCCCGCAACACCGCCACTGCATTAGTGGTGTTGTGGGAGGGCGCTTTAGCCCGCAACCATCCCGCCCTATAAATAACCCCGCCGCTGAATCGATACTCTGCCCAAGTGTTGAGGGAGAGAGCTTAAGCTCGCGAAGATTCAGCCACATAAGCAACCCCACCTCTGAACCGATACTTTACCCTAGTGTTGTAGGAGGGAGCTTCAGCTCGCGAAGGCTCAGCCACATAAGCAATCTAGCCACCCCGTAGCGCGGCGTAACGCTTGGCGAGGAACGAGCCAAAAGGCACCCGCAGCGGCGGCCCGGCGCGAAGGCAGCGTTAGCTGCCCAAAACCTGCTCCAGCTCAATTTCTCTTCAAAACCACGTGACCTAAGCTTAATTTGCCAATAAAGTATGATTAAATCGTAAAAACGAGCCGGCACGCGAATTTTGAATATGTTGCCATGCTGGGTAAATAAAGCTATAAAAACAGTGATTTATGATTTTTGAGGTGGCTATGTAACACCAATAAACGTGCTGACATGTTCAAGGGTGTTATACAGCAGGCTATATAATCACTGTTAGGCGTAATGACGTGCCACAGTAGGAAGAATGGGGTAATGATATGAGCTATATAATCGCATTTGTTTCCTTTTATGAATCTGGAAAGGACTTCCCTGTTCAGTGCTTTCGTACAGATTTGAGAGTCGGTGATGAGGTTGTGGTGCGGAGAACAGATGGTAAATTAAGAATAGCTGCTATCTCTCAACTTCAATACTTGAACTGGGATTGTAACGGAAGAATAGAGTGCAGAAGGGAAGAAGCTTCACTAGATGAGGCGGGAAATATTAACCTTCCTAAAGGCTCTCCGCTGCACGTAGGTATATCAACACAAGACGTATTTACTAAATCGCTGAAAGCTTCGGGCTGGGTTCCAATAAAATCTCGCCAAAAAATGTATAGAGCGGTTCTTGCTTATGTTAATAAAAACAGCATTTCGTATATTTTCACAAGAAAAAATGGCATAGATATTCAGATAATACCCAAAGTTGATGAGAACCCAGTTAAACCATATAGCTATTATGAAGGTTCCCTCGGTGATGGAAGAGTAGTACGACATTCTTTGGCTCACACCACCTTTAATTTATTAGAGGGTGTGCTTCGTTTCGCGAATAGTTTTCAAAACAACGAAGAAGACTTAGATCGTTATTTTGTTCCTCAAGGTTCTACGGACAAAAGAACGGAAGAATTGAAGCAAAAAGCCAAGGAAAGGAAAGCTTCTAGGAATGAAATGTTAGATATATACGATGCGTGTTCGGACGGGAGTGGAGGTCCTGCTTATTTGGGCGATGGAGTCTGGATAGATTCTGGTGGAAGCTTACATGACTGGGGTAGGTAGTACGCCTAACAAGCGACTGCACACGGAAAAATTACTCGCTACGCTCCTAATTTTCCGGTGAGCAAAGCGTTAGCTGCACAAAGGACAAGATGCTGTGATGGAGTTTCTGGAGGCACACGCGAATATCTTTCTAGCCCTTGGCGGCGCGGTGGGAGGTGCGCTTATCTCGCTGGTGGTAGGTTGGCTGCTGAGGAA